>Ga0123340_1004132_pt1 | contig 13694 bp, 10 predicted proteins | sample SirMexnodulemix_FD_89961 | JGI IMG/M metagenome (GOLD analysis project Ga0123340, IMG submission 89961) | Root nodule microbial communities of legume samples collected from Mexico - Siratro Mexico nodule mix | ecosystem: Host-associated > Plants > Roots > Nodule | place: Mexico: Nepantla... | reverse complement strand
GCACAGAAATCCAATTTTGCATTGCATCAAACAGCTGAAACACCTTTCAATGACTATTAGGAATGCAATATTAAGAAAACTTGAAAAACATACTTTTCATGGAGTGTCTTCATTACCATATAGCAATTTGAGGTCATAAATTGTGTTAAATGGACACTATAATTTTGCTACCTTGGGTTTAATTTTTCATTTAAACCAGCTTCAGAAAAAAAACGGAGAAGGAATAATACATCAACAAGACCACGCGATGTCTAACATTACGGACTCGATAAATTCACAAATCCATGTAACAACAAGAGGCCTTACCGTTTGGAATGTCCTTCAGCTGCGTACCGTTGCCCTGAAACCCAAAGATTCAGACGATCAAATCCAACACTTCTTAGATTAATTCGACACAACGGAGAAACACAACATGAAACCTTAAATAAAACATACAAATTAACAAACCATATATGTGTACCTTCTCAATTGACTCTGCTTTGAAAGAGGAATTTTTGTGAAACTTATCGGGCGAAGAAACAGTGTACCTATCCACCGTTTTCCTCTCCCTAGTTGGTCTGTCACTAGCTGGCGTAACGTAACCGCTTTCTTTCGTTGACTTTCTCGACTTCGCTTCGCCACGCTCCTCAGTCTCTTCTTCTTCCTCCTCATTCTTCTCTTCTTCTTCCTCTTCATTCTTCTCTTCTTCTTCCTCTTCGTTCTTCTCTTCTTCTACCCGATCCATTTCTTTTCCCTCGCCTTTCTCGCTCACATCGTTCTTCACCGAATTATCCTCTTGTTCGGTGTGAGTCTCTTCAGCTTGGACTTCTTCTTCCCCTTGAGGCTTCTCGTTTTCTAGGGTTTCAGAAGACATAGTTGAGAGAAAATGAATTGTGAAGAGAGTGAATCCCTAAGCAGTGAAGAGAGCAGAGTGAGTTATGATTAGATCGGAAAGAATGATAGCGATTTTGATTCGAAGATAGACGAATAGAGAGGGAAATGGTGAAATGAAATTGGAGGGAAACAAAAAAAGATGAAGCGCGCTTTTTTCTCGCTTTTCAAATTTTATGCCAATTTTCTGAGCGGTCACACGTTTTTTCACCTTCTTTTCCTCACTCCCCGCCAAAAAAACACTTCAATAAATTAACCCTACAAATATTTTTTCATAAATGAGATAAAACAGGAATTTTTCATTGTTTTATTTAAGTAAAAAAACAAAAATAACTCAGCTTGCTTTAGTTTAGTTTCTTATTTGTATTTTATCTTTTCCACTTTAGCTTTTTCACATTTAATTCAAATAAAACAAAAGTAAATAGGAAAATAAATGTGATGAGGATAATATTGCTGAACTCCCTTTGCCTCTTCACACCACTCTTTCCTTCTTTTAAGAATCTCCAATTTACCTTTTCTTCCACATTTTTCCTACTATTGATTAAATTTGTTGAAAAATATTCAATACAATATATTTTTTTAAATTTTTGTATATAAAACAAAAACTATTTATTTTGTCATGTTTAATGTAAAAATATATAATTTTCTTTTTAAGTTAGTGAGAGGTGAAAGAATGAAACTAAAAACACACACTGATCGTGCTATAGAGAATGAGATGAGAAGAGTAAAGCGTTAAACGTAAAGAGTGAAGGAATAGGTAGAACAAAAATCTTACAAAGCAAAAATGGGGACGGAAAGATGAAAATGTAGTGTGAACTATTAATTTTTATAGTTCTAAATGTGTTTGTTAATTAAATTCAACCATTTTCCATTTCTATAAAATAAGAAAAATTGACTAAGTCAATTATGTACTTAATATACTAAAGGTGTTCCTGGCATGATTTGATTTAATTTTTAGTTAAAAATACGTTTAATTGGAACGTGTTTCGGTTTGAATATAAAAAAAAATGAAATTAAACTAATTTTTGTAGTTTGGATTATTTTTAGGATTTTATTATATTCTTTTACTAATAGGTGTATTTGGCTATCTTTCTTTCATGATACTGTATTGTAATAAATGATTTATTTTTTTTATTTTACTGTAATTAAATATCTGTTTTGAAGCATTAGACAGAACTTTGAGTGATATAAAAAAAATAAAACAAATATAAGTTAATTTTTATTGAAAAGTAATAATCTTTGGAGCTGGTTTCGGCCAAATCTTCTAAATTATTCAAGGGAAACTAAATTATATATTATTCATCCAACAATCAATATTTTCTACCTTTCAGACCATTGTCACTTATTAACTATGAACAAAAATATATGTATATTACAAAAGATAATACAGACCAACAATGTTGTCAAAATTAAAGAGTTTTCTTATTGAATAGTCAAAATTGGAGATGGTAAATTATATGGAACAAATAATGGGTTAGTAAAAATTTAAATTCCTTCAAAAAATAATATTTCATTATGCAACCATTAGTCATCACCCTACGACCTAACACAGATTTATAGTGGTTGTAAAGTTCATTATGGGCCTTCTGACCATACCCCGTTGTTTTCTTTTTGCACCATCTTCTAAATATCAACTTTATTTATTATCTAATTTCATCCAAATATAATATATTCAACTAATCACAGACTTCAGGTATTTTCTTATTCACATTAATTATGTTGGGTTTCAAGTGATGACATTAAGTACATATTTCATTTAATATACAAAATCTTAGAATGTTTTCAACTCATATTATTTACATTCAAAATGCGAAAATGATATTTTTATATACACATAAATACCTTATCAGTTTATGTAACTATAATAACTTTTAACATAAAGTGTTTTTGATGCAAGTTATTATATTCTTCATACTGCAACAAACTTTATCGTTACACATTTTTTTTTTCAATCACAAAGATTGTATTGTACTTACCATAAAGTCCATAGAATGATTTTGAACAATAGATATTAAATATTCAATATAATAATATACCAAATCATAATATATTTTCAACCTATATTAGTTACACTCAAAATGTTCAAATGCTAATTTTACATACAAATAAATACTCCTTTATTTATCGTGTAACTAGAATAACTTTCCATATAAAATATTCTAACAGTTCAAATTACTATATTATTTGTATAACAACAAATTTTATTGTTAGTAACAATGTAAATATCTTAATTAAATTAACCAAAAAAAATAAAATAAAATAAAAGACACATGTGTTCTATTTATATTTTTTATATTCAATTTTTATTGACTAGGATCATTTAAAAAAGTTGTGAATTTAAATTATCGACATTAAAATACTTTCAACCAATAGTAGTTACATTAGAAATATCAGAGGTAATTCACACATGGATAAATACCCATTTTGTGATTATGTAAGTACAGTAACTATCATATTCTTCATATAATTACGGACTTTAGTTATACATACTTTCTCAATCACATGCATATATTTAATTCAAATATTTAAATTTTATTAAAAATTATGATATAAAAGATAGCTTTTAAATTTGAATAATAAATTAAAATTAGGTTCCTAATCAAATTAAAATTCCCTCCTCATTCTGGAAAGGGAAGAGAGGCACTCCACATTTTCAAAAATGCCCGTACGCCGTCTCAGACTCGATTCCGACACCGACGAAGAAGAACAAGACCAACTCCAACCCCAACCCCAATCCCTACCACGGCCACCGCCACCGCCACAGCCGCAGCCACATTTTCCGGCGTTTCCTGTTGAAATCTCCGACGACGAAGACTTCATTGACGTCGCCGAAAGCCTCTCCCCGCCTTCCCCTTCCTGTCCAGTCACCGACTTCCTCCGCCGCCTAGGACTGTCTCTCAAGAGAGACTGGCTCGCCTCCTGTCTCCGCCAACTCCAAGCCTCTGTTACGTCCTTCGAACACCTCGACGTTGCCGCCAAAGCCAAAATTTGTTTCGAGCAGTTCCTCTTCGCTGACATGAATTCATGCGGCGCTGGCGTTCTCCCTCCCAACGTCAATTCCATGCACTTTCGCGTTCTCCCTGGTCCCTACGTTTTGCAGGTGCGGCTTTGCTTCATAGGTTGCTTTGTTAGGCTCTAACTTATGATGTCGAATGAGTTTAGATGGTTTGTTGATATGTATTTATCGCTGATTGATACTTAAGTGCTATCAATTTTTATTTATGGAATTTGGAGTTGTGTATTTTCATCGCAATGTTCAATTCATGGTTGTAGGTTGATGAAATACTTAATATCACTTGTCCTCTACGAGGAAGATATGAACAAGCTCCTCCTGGACCTAAGAGGTGCCTCAAGTTGTCAATGACTGATGGTGTTCAAAGAGTCTTTGGAATGGAGTATAGGCCTATCAAAGCTCTTGAAGTCTGTGCCTCTTCTGGTTTAAAGGTTTCTTTCTCTGCATTGCCATCCCTTCCTTTAATTTGGATGGGATAAACCTTAAATATAGTTCTTTAGGTTGGCTGGTGTTATTTTCGATTACAATTGGAGTTTAACTTGGTAATCTATGTGATCTATTAATGCGTGGTTTTACTTAGCGGATTATCGGGGTGAAACTCCTATTCGGTCCATTCTTAGTTTTGTTGTTTTTGTGTGGTTTTCTCTGGGTTTATCACTTCCCTATGGAATCTTTTGGTTTATCATTTCCATATGTCTGACTAGCATAAGTGATTTGGTTAAGTTTCTTGTCACTGATGTTGATGCAGAGGGGTTTATTTGGTACTTGTAGGTTGCTATTTCTAATGTACATGTGCGTCGTGGACTTCTAATGCTGGTCCCTGAAACCATTGAAATTTTGGAGGGATTGGTTGACGAGCTGGATGCTGCTCGAAAACGACTGGTTGAAGAAATAAACAAGCCGCCTAGGGGGAAAAGGTACCAACTATTGCAATTTAATTATTTGGACCAAACTGTGCAATTGAAAGTTGTATGATGTCTTGACGTGGAAGCTACATTGGTGCAAGCTTTCTTGCTGGCTTATACTATTACCATATATAATTTTACTGCATATAGGTAAACATTGATTTGGTGGTCTTCATTGTCCTCATGCAGAAACAAAAATGGAGAGCTCCCTCCTTTAGCAACTAGAGCAACACTTGCTGCATGGCCTTCAGGTGGAGTTGATAATCGTGCGTGCAATGGCTCCACGCCGCACAGTACTGTTTCTTTCCAAGAAAACAACCAAGGTACACTTTGTGTTACAGATAAAAATATTTATATGTGTGGATGGTAGTGCACATCTATGATGTAGACAATTTCCCAATTTTGTCCTCATTTGTTCTTCATGAACGCATTTAACTTCAGGTGCTGGCAGGAGCATACCTGGCACTGTTAACAGCTTAACAACTGAAGATACTTTGTCCATGGGTGCACAAAGTGCCGCTTCTAATTCAATACCCTACATGTCATCAAATTCTGACACCATGAATGTGGATACGCCTAGGGATACCAATCCTGTTTCCCGTGCTAGTCCTATGGCTAACCAGCTCTCTTCTGTAATCTCAAAGGCTAAGGAGATGCACATAGATGCTTCTAATACCAGGGAATATTCTATTGACCATCAGTCTTCTAACATGGATTCAAATGTTGCAGTGGAACATATTGACACGATTAATATAACACGAGAAAGTTCTATAGCTATTGAGTGCTCTCCTGTTGTTGAAAATGTTGAGACAGATACGGATAGAACTCCTGTTGCTACAGATACTACTCATTTGCTAAGAACCTCACCCACTGTTTTAAACACTAGTGATGTCCAGATGGTTGATGCCAGTGACCATCCACTGATACTGTCTGGAGACCAAGAGGTTCCTTTCACATACGTAGCTAGTTTGTCAGCCAAGTGGGCTAAAATGAAGGAGGAAGCTCCTTCTGTTCAGGGTAAAATCAAGGTAAGATGATAAACTATATCTACTATCTCTTGCTTTGGACTCTGATTTTTACCTTGTGCATTTGGTTTTTGAGTATGAATAGCTGGAAACTTGGAATGACTAGTTACCAACATGTTTTACTACAATTTTAATTTCTGTGATCCGAATCCTTGTGTTTGTATTGTATCCTCTTCATATTATGTGTCATATGGTTTGAGTTTGAGATTTGAATACGAGCCATTTGTTGCTGTTCTGTAGTGAAATTGGCTCTTGGGTGGAATTTTCTTCGGAGCATGTCTTTATTCTACTAATAGATGCTTAGGTCAGAGTTTTTGCAATCTTATTTTTCTAATTGTAAATGCATATTTTTTGTAGTGCTTTTTGACTGGTGTAAAAGGATTCCAGTTTAAGAAAAGGACAACATATGAGCTTCAGGCATACGTAGACGATGGTAGCCTTATTTCTGAAATCCTCATCGATCATAATGTGAGTTTGCTCTAGAATTCAAGTTTTTATCACATGGCCTTTATCTTTTAACTGTAAGAAGTTGATCAAGATAGAAATAATTTAGGTTGTAGAGAAAGGAATTGGTTATTCTCCTGAAGAGGTAACTGCGGCTCTTTCTTCACCTGACACGAAAATTGTCCACCAAATGAAGGATACAATGCGTAAATTTCAAGCCTTTTTAGCAAATTTTGAGGTAAATATAAATTCTCTAGCTGTAGGCACAAGGGAATCTGACAGATTCCTACGAGTTTTACGCAGTTAGCTGGATTGACTACAAATTAATTTTTATTCTGTTGATTAACATCTTCATGCTTTTTGGCTAGGGAATAATTCTTGTGGAATTCAATAAAAAATCTCCCCTTCCACTTGCTCTAGAAATGAGTCAAGGCTGTCCTCAGTCTGATGCATGGTTACTTCTGAGAAGGCTGAAGTGTCTTCACCATCCACGAGTTCAAAACCCTATGGATCCAATTGAATTATCCCCGTAATTATCTGAATGACTAGCATTGCGTAATTTGGCCCGGACAAAGTTGTGCTCGAAATGATTACACCAACCAAGCAAATAAAGTGTAAATGAGGATATGCTATTGCAGGCCTTAATATTCATGGTGAAAGTAGTACCATTCTGCGCACTGTTAGCCATAATACTCGAGTTCCAAGACCCTGGCATATGAGAGAGCATCTGTTGCTGAACCAACTTGTATTCTGCTATTCTGTGAGTGGAAGGTTCAATTTTTATCCATAAATTTTAATTGTAAGAAATGAATTATGTGGTACTAGCCAGGGGGAAAGTCGATAAAATATTGGTGTTCATTTTCGTCAAAACAAACGAATAGCCTTCCCTTTAATCCGAGTTCAACAGAAGAAGAAAAATCGAGGTAGGTGGACCTAACGTGACATTAGTTCCCTCAATTGAAAAAATGACGAATGACTCTTTGGGGAAGGAGGAAAGAATCAGGATTACAACGTTATGAAAGGTTGCCTGGTATATACGCCACTGGTGAAGCACGAATTGGCTTTGTATATTTTCATTGTTCTTGGTGTGAAGGTGTTCCCATTGGAGGTTTATTTGTTGGATGAGATAGTCTACTTCTACGCCTAAGGATGTATTGCAATTCATGAGTAGATATAATTCTTGTAATTTGAAATATAACTTCTGTAGTGGATTTTAGCTTTGCTGCATGTAATCTTAAGCAGTTTAGTAAAGTTTGCTCTGGCATTTCCATTATCAAAAATACCTCAGATGTTATAATGATTAAAATAGTCATAAATGTACATATCTGGAAACAACTCTGAAGTATTTTTTGGTGATTAGTTCTGAAGATTAATGAAAACTGTTTCGCCTCTCATGTATTGTGTGAAATACTCATTCAGTTTGGAAATAACATTTTTATAATTAATATAAAAATAGAAAATGTTTTCTTGATCTTATTAAGTCACTGATGAACTGAGCGATAAGATTGACAGTTGACTTCCTTCAAGAATAGTTAGAACCTGAGGGAATGTTGCCAACTATTTCCTTACCAATCTAGGCATATGAATCAGCAGAAACACTTGATGCCACGCCACAAATGATTTTTATTTTTTCACTAGGTGAAGTAGCTTATAACGATAGATATCATTTCCACGTTAACATGGCATGGCCAGATTGTAATATATAATTGATGTTTAGTTGGGTTTGATATTGGGACTTCTCACTGACTTGGGAAGCATATATTTCTTTAAGAATGTAAGATCAAGGACCTTCTTGCTAGCTGGATCCTCATCGGAAGACTCCGAAGTTGGTGACCGGCGGTTAAGAAACTCTAACACTTCAGGGCAAAATATCTGCCAATAGAACATTGTCGCAAACCAAGCTGGTTCGGTCAAGTACGAGTCCCCCCGGCAAACGCTATTCACAATTGCTTTGGCAGCTTCTGTCACTGATTTTATGGGCATCACACTACCTTGTTGCATCTGTTGCCAATAAACCAAATATTTACCATGAAAAGCAAGGACAAATCTTGAATCCATTTCAAATTATACGAGTTATAGAAGTAAAGTTGAAATTCTGATTAGGACAGTACGAAATAACGCGAAAAGCATGTTAAAAATTGCATCTAAGTTTTGTCTTAAAAGTAAATATAGCTTACATCTCTTAATTGTTGATCAAAAACCATCTTGCCATCCTTGGATAGGATCTTCCCTTGCGACATTTCTGACTCGATCAGCCCTGGAGTGACTATAGTTATTCCTATGTCTCTTCCCAATTCAGTTCTCAGAGTCTCGTATAGGCTGATCACTGCTGCTTTGCTGGCCTAAAGAATTTAGAAAGCTATAAAGATTGACACGAGAAATATATCATAACGGAAGCTTAATTAATTGGCTTGTTGACAGAGTCTCGTCCGTTACATTGTAGATACTCATCCTCGGAACAGGCAACCATCCAGTACAAGAAGCTACTGCTACGATCTTGCCTTTGCTTTGTCTGAGGTGGGGGATTGAAAAGTAAGTGCCATATGCAGAACCCCAGAAGTTAATGTCCTGTCAAATAAAACATTTATCATCAAAAAGTGATGAATTGCAAATGTTCATGATAAGAGTTAATATAGATAAATTGATTACCATTGCGGGTGCAAAGTTAGTGATATCAGTGGTGTCCTCAAACAAGCTGAGAGCATTATTGTTCACCAAATGATCCACTGCAAAGACGGTCATATTTAACCACTGATTAACCATGTCTTCCCATAAACATACATCCAAATCAAAGCGTAAGACACATTTTGTATACAGAAAAACTAACTCTTCTCATCAGTCTATGTTAACAATGTTAGGAATTTGTGCAAGTAAATGAGAGACCTATATAAGCACTTGTTGACGTATCATTGTGGTGTTAATACAAAAATAAAAAATAAAAAAATTCAAGTGTATTCATTTAGTAATATCATTTTTCAAATTTCTTAGAATCCAAAAAAGTGACATCGGAGCTTGTACGATCCAATTTTTCAGTTTGTAGCACGTAGTGACGCTGGCGAACCAAAATATGGCGGGTTCTAATGGTCAATTTCGCCGAAGCTTTCAAATTCTTGATGATAAGAATTAAGACAAAATGGTGTATTCAGAGGAGAGTGATGGTTCTCTTACAAAAAGTGATGGAGATAGTGAAGTGCGGGGATTCAAGAACTTGATTACAATTTCAATGTGTCCAGAATCATTATAAGAAAAAGTTATTTCGTCAATAATTTACTAACACATTCAAAATGTGTTGAAAATATATTTTTGATGAATTTGTCTCGTCGTGAATTTTTGGTTTGTTTATAATAAGTGATTTGTTTATAATAAGTGAAGCAAAAGGATTAGAAGCCTTGTTCTTCGTGCACCAGTGTGTGGACCCGAACAACTTTGAAAGGATTTCCTCTGCTGCATCTGTGAAAGGCATGTGAATATTGGAGAAGTTTTATGGCAAAGAAGTGAGGCTTCAGACTTTGATAAGACAATTGAGCTGTTGCAGATGAAAACTTTGAAAAGGTATCAAAATATCTTAGAAGAGTGTTAAATCTTAAGAATCATATGCAAGAGTGTAAGTAGGAGTATCTGACATAAAGATAGTTGAGAAGACGAGTACATTATTTTATTATATTGCTATTGAATCAGTCAAAGAACCTAGATAGAAGACATGAAGATCGAAGAACTCCAAGGTTAATTGGAAGTGCATGAACAAAGAATGAATGGAAAAGCCATGAGAGACGAGTGTAAATAGACACTGGAAGCACTAGGGTTTAAATAGAAAAATGATGATAAAAGGATAGGGGTAGAAATGAAAGGGAAAGAAGAAATATATCCAAAGTGGTGAGGATCTTTAGGTTTTAGGATAAAGTGTAGAATAGCTTAAGAAAAACTTACATCGTCCAAAGTGGTGGATGGTTGGCTCAACGAATCGTTGGCAATCTTGGGGTCTTGTCTTGAAACATCAGCAGGGATGGCGATCACATCAGGGGATCCAAGCAATTTGGCATTGCCAGCAACCTCCTTCAGGCGATTTTCTCTTCTGGCAACAAGTGCTAGACGCGCCCCTCTTTTAGCATACTCATATGCTACGTGCTTTCGGAAACAAATCAGAAAAACGCACAATACAAAACCAATTCCATTCAGTAAATTACAAAAACTAATAGGTAGTTGGAAGGTAAATGGTTAAACATGGAAGAAGGTACCTCGCCTATGCCTGAGGATGCTCCTGTGATAAGTATCACTTTTCCTGCTACATTCTCTCTAAAAATGGATCTTACGATGAAGCCGATAATCTTATATAACAGATATGGTGGTAAAATCAGCAGCAAAATAGCCAGGCTTAGAGGGGGAACGAAAACTTTCAACGTTGCATGAATGAAAACCATTGTTTCGGTCCAAGAAAAGAAGAGACCAGACAAGACAGATCAAAGAGACACTCAAACTCAGTCTTTATTTTGAGCTCTTTAACGTTGGCGTTTAATTTTGGATGGAGGGTAAGCAAAATACGTATAGTCTCATGAACACGTGACAAAATAGTTATGATCTAATTAGCACGTGTTAGTTAGACTTGAAAAAATACGTACGCGGATGTATCATTTCTAACAAATCAAAATCATCGTGGATAACTAAAAAAATAATTGTAATAAATGTATGTTGAAAAAATATAATTTACATCTACTAAAAAAATAATCTGTATGACATCCGTTGAGAAGTTTTAAATTAATAAATAACTCTCATCAACATTAATTAAAAAAATCATAATTAACATTAATTACAAAATAATTTTTATATTAATGATTCCATTAAGCCAATGCGAAAAACTACCGCATAAAAAATATAAATGTAAGAATACGGAGAATTTTAAATTTTAATTTTTTAAATTAAATTTGAAATTTTCTAATTTAAAAAATTCTAATTATTCTAGTAAAATTATAGAATTTTGATCTCTTTTAAAATTCTTTACCTAAATAAAATATTTTGTCACAAAAGATTTTCAATTTTACAAAAAATTAATTACCTTATTGAAATTCTCTATCCCATCACAGTACAACACAATCAGTCTGTGAATGTTTTTTTTTTTCTTTTTTTTTTTTTACGTATCGCTTATTTCTGCCAAATATAGGGTTTCGAATTCTGCACTTGAATTTCTCACATTATCACTTACTGTTTTACTAAAGTCAAGGTATTATAGAGAAGAATTAGCCAAACAGAAACCTCCACACACATGTCACCACGGAGATATTACGTATTTATTATTATAAGCTTATATAAAATGGATTTTGTTGGGACATTATTGGTATTAGTTCATACATAATTTTTTTAGTGAAAAAAGACACTTCTCAATATTTATACGATCTTTTAAATATAATCAAATCTTTTAAGAAAAACAATTAAATCTGTATTTCTTTAATAAGACTCTCTGAATGAATAAATTAAAATCTCGAAAAAAAATACTTAAAAAATAGCAATAATTTTTATTATTATTTCAAAATTATTCTTATGATATTTCAAATATTTGAGTACTTATATTCTCAAATTGGATATTTTTGTTCTATTATAACTGTCACATTTTTTTTTTTTTACTTTGGTTTATTTAACTATTTTTTTTAACTTAATGACAATATTTTTTTATCGTCTATATCCTTATATTTCACTTATTTTAGTTTAAATTTATATATTTACTGGGAGGTAAAAATGAAAAGGCTAATATAGAAAATTTTATAAATATTTTTTGACATTTAAAAATTATTGTATTTAATTAGTGGTTTCTAAAAAAATACGGAAACAATATTTATTAGTGTTTTTTTTTGGTAAGAACATATAAATTAATTAGAAACATTTTAAAAAAAAATAATTAATGCATCTTTGAACTAAAAAGATCTTATAATAAGTAACAAAAAAATATTTCAAAATATAAATAAGATGTAGGGAGTAGTTTATAATATTTTTTATAGAAAAAGTATTTTAAATCTTAAAAAAAAGTCAGCCTCTATGGCAAAAAAATTGAAATGCCATAAGCTTTTATAAAATACAATTTCTCTATATGTATTTTTTATATTTAAAAATTATTTTATACTTTTTCATTATGGAATAAAACAAGAAGTAAAACCAGCTTTTAAATTTTGGTAGTCCATGCTTCATTTCGAAGTTAATTGATTGTTTTGTTATTTGCTCTGTTTCATTTAATAATTATTTCCGTTATATAATATGTTTAAGTAAAACGAAGATAAAAATGAAATGATGATTTTTTTCTACCATTTAAAACTATTTAAAGTATAATCTGATTCAATGAAGTTTTTTATTGGTTTATCTAAAAGACTATTTCTTAACTCACACATAAATTAATTTTAATTTATTGAAAAGTTATTTTCTGTACTTCTTATTTCTTTTATTTGACAAACTTTACTCATATACAACCCTTACCATAAATTGAGGAACACTATTTTTGTTTCCAGTGTTCATAATAGGAAATGCCATTTGTCCCTAATACATAACATTTTTGGAACACGTTACTTATGAACAAAAACTTCTTTTAACAGACATATTAGTATAATCTATGTTCAAGTTTAACTTATACTCATAAGATAATCTACTGCATATATATATATATTTTTTTTTTCAAATATAAAGATTTTGATGTGTCGATCTAGATGAGATGTATTTAATATTAGTATTTTATTAGTAAAAATATTAAATAAGTATAAAATATTACCATGATGAGAACCATGGTCAAATAAAGAACACTTCCACTAAGTTACAACATTTATTTGTAGACTTTATTCTGCTGCCTCATGCTCTACCATCATGAGATTGCCTTTCATGGCAGACTTCTTTGGGAGAGGACCCACAGATCAAGCTGCAGGACCAATCTACAAATTGAGGATGAAGCACCTTCCATGGAAACAACACTTTACACCAGGATGGATCTGTAACATACATATCTCCCCTGCACGCACCTTCAACTATGGCTTTAGCACAGTTACTAGCTGACCCCATTGGAACTCTTCCCATAGCAGCCTGAATTGCAAAAATTTTCAAAATTTTCAACTGCCATAATAGAACCTTAGTAGAGAAAGTGCATTTTAGAAGATAATTTGTGGTTATAATTTTTCAACTTATAAATTTTCAAAAAAATAGAAGAATCAATTGAAAGATATGAGTGCATCTCATTTATATTAGTCTTAGTATTAAATTATATAAGTTTGAGTCTACATCTTATAACATTATGTAAAAATATGAAGTTGAATATCAAAATTCATAAACTTATTAATTTAAGTTGAAGATCTATTATTTAAAGTTTTAAGTTGAAAATTCTTTATCTAACTCGTCTTTTTTTTTTTTTTTTTTTAAATTTTTCCGTTTTTCTCCCAAATCTCCTTTTTTTTTTTTTTTTTTTTATTTTTT
>Ga0123340_1004124_pt1 | contig 13707 bp, 10 predicted proteins | sample SirMexnodulemix_FD_89961 | JGI IMG/M metagenome (GOLD analysis project Ga0123340, IMG submission 89961) | Root nodule microbial communities of legume samples collected from Mexico - Siratro Mexico nodule mix | ecosystem: Host-associated > Plants > Roots > Nodule | place: Mexico: Nepantla... | reverse complement strand
TTGTAAATAAATAAATAAATACAATAAAAAAATACAAATAATTAAAAAAAAAAAAAAAAAAAAAAAAAAAAATAAATTTTTTTTCTAAAAAAAAAAAAAAAAAAAAAAAAAAAAAAAAAAGTTTATATTACATTTTTAAACTTTTTTTTATATTAAATTGAAAAATCAATATCGTTCATCAACAGAGAAATCTGGTTCGGCTGGTTTTAGCAGAGAGGAGACAACTCCAGAACCTGTGGGAGAAGAGACATGAACAATTTTCCTAGTACTCCTGGCCACCCTTTTGGCATAGGTTGGTGTCCCAGGATCAGCATTGTCACTGGCCCTGGCCCTTAGTTCAGCAAGTTCCTTCCTCTTCTTATGCCTTCTCCACGCGGCTTGAACGAAACACGCAGCCCAGGTTCTCCACTGGTACGAATAAAACCTGAATTTGTGTCTCAGCTGTTTGCTGTGCAGTCTTCTGAACTGTGACGCCACGAATTTCAGGTCTTCCGCTATCAGTGCAAAGGCCTCCACTTCCGAGATCGCTTTCACTGTTCGAGTCGACGAAGGGAGGATCACACTGGGCCGTGGGTCCAGGGCCCAAGTCAGAAGCTCCTCGCCGCAGAACTCACCCGGCCCAATACGGCACGAGTTGAAGAACCCGGCCCGGCCCCCGTTCGTGGTGTAGGAATCAAGATGGCCTCGGATTATGAAGAACATCTCATTCACAGGATCACCCTCCCGCACAAGGAACGTCCCCTCCGTGCCCAGTGCAGGCTTCAGCCTTTCACAGATTGCATCCAACATTCTCTCGTCCATTTGATCAAACAAGGGCACCTGTTCATAACCAGGGATCAAAAAAATTTTACCTTTTAGTTAAGTTAAATTTCATTTATTCTATGGTACCAACATTTTTTTTCATTCTATCTTCACTAGTTATTGTAAAAAGATTTAATTTTGAAAAGTGGGTATTCTGTTGTGAAGCTGGGACTTACTCCTCGGACTAGATCAAGACAAAGGTGGCGTTTGATGTCTCTCTGAAGATCCACGGGGAGTCCTTTGAGAAGGGCTTCTTCATCTACTCCTCGTGTGGCCAGCCATTTGTATTGGTCGTATTTACGCACGGATTCTCTTAGTTCTGGAGGTAGTTGTCTGTGATGCATCCATTGTTCTGTATCTGTTCTTTTCACCCTCCACTCTTCTAAGCGAACAGTGGTTGATTGGAGATATGTCTGCAAAATTCAACTTCTGTTGTGTGTATTACATTCTAATAATGGATAAAATACAGGTAAAAGCTGCGTCATGCATGCTTTAATTACCTGCATATTACCAATCAGCAACGCAAAAAGAACCAATCCAAGAGTTGCAATAACAATAGCCACCATTATCTCTCCAACATATGTGCTGGTAAGAAGGCCTTGTCCCAAGGAACTGCATCCTCCAAGCAGAAAAGCATTAGAGTCCACAAGAGTAAAAGAGCTTCTTGTAAGCCATGAAAATTTTGACATAATTGTTATAGAAGCTTAACTAAGGTGTAAAAGATGATAATAAGGTAGAACAACTGCATAACACTTGCCTCAAATTCCTTAGACCCCACCACAGGCAGAAAAAGTATTTGTTGAAGAATGCTGAGGATGTGACTTCGGAAGTCACGGCATCAGCGTATATACCAAACTGATAGAAGTCATCTTTTGCACTTGGTGAGCATAAATTTGTGATATTACTTGCTATAAACCAGGAGACTCTGTGGGCATCTTTAACCCTGTGGCAGTCAAAGAATCCATCTTGACAAAATGACTTCTCCAAATCGCATACACTTCTCCAACATGCTTCTTGTCGTTCGATTGATAGAAGATACCAGCAAGCCCCTAAAATCTTTTTGGAATATTTCCCATTCAAAAACCAAAATAATAAAAAATAGGCTGCATAATGTTGCCATGAGCTAAAATATTAACCACACTGTAGTTCGATTTTGAAAGAAAACAAAATTTGATTTGTATTAACTCTTTTCTCTTAAATGCGAGACTTAATTTTCTGTAATAAACATGATAACATAAGGATTAGGCTTCAGCTGCATGAGCAATCAAGAAAATGTAGTTTTAATTTCAGCTACTTACATGGCTAGCCAACATATAAAGCATTAGGTTGTAAGCAGCCCCTGCCCATGCTGTTTCTGTCACCACCCCTGTAGCTTTTACTATTTGTGATGACAGTGGAAAAATCAAAACTAGCCTCGGAAAATATTGGAAAACGATAAAGAAGCGAAGGACATTTTTTGTGTTGCCCATGGTTGAACCTTTAAGAGTTGGTATAATAATCCAAATTAACACCTGGAATCAACGTAGCAAAAAGGCATATTTAGCATGTCAAAGCACCATTACTTAAAATTTTGAAGCTCAAAATTTTACCCTTAATTTTGTGCAAAATATGTGTTCCTACACTTTTTTTTTTGTAATGAGAAAGAAAATTTTCAACGAGGTACCTGAGGAAGGGGCAGGGCAGCAACAAAGTCTAACCAGAAACTCTTGCGAAGGTACCTAACTGCAATCTTAGAATATCCTACAACAAGTTCTCCTCTCCCAAAAACCCTTGAAGAAGGAGCAACAAAAGCCGTACGAAACTTCAACAAAATCTGAATCACGTAGAAGACATCCCCCACTGATCTTACCAAAGTGAGGATAACCTCAAGAGTTACTCCAATATCAATGCACAATTCATCTCGAACCACTGGCAGATAAAGGAACAAAGGGTCCACAAACAAAGAAACTAAACATGCTACCAAGAAAATCTTGTTCCATCGGTGTATGGTTTGTCCCCTAGGATCTAATACTCTTCGTTTGACTCTGTCATAGTCTTCTGAGAACACTCTTGACAACATTCTAGCTTTCAAGAACTTCCCCGTCACCTTTTTCTTAGCCATTTTGGAACTAGGCTCAGGTATTTGTGTCCCATCAATGTGGTATTTGATCTTGAAACCGTTATCACTGTTACTTTCAGGAAATTTAGCTAGCTCCGGATCATCTTCAAACCTAAAATATGCAATGAAACTTATAGTTAAATGCTAATGAAAAAATAGATTTATCAAGCAACTCAATCTCAAAGCATGCTTTTACTGTTGAAGGGTATAGTTGAAGTTTAGTAATCTATTTATAGTCTAAGCTCAGAAGTAGTAATAGTAGTACTAAATAGCTTGAAACTCGAAAAATACAATAAAGGAAACGAACCTTGCAGATCTCGAATTATCAAAAGCCATTTCGATTCCAGAAGTATCAAGCTCTCCTCAATAAAAAATATGAATCTGGAAGCAATTTAAACACTGAAACTTGATTTTTCTGTCAAATGTTTGTTGATTATCCAAAAGCACCAGCAGTGATTGCAGCAAGAAAGTGCAAATCGTCAAAAGCATAAAAAGGAGATGCCAACAAACAATAGATTTGGTTTCTTACAGTTATTCCAACAAAAACTGAGGCAGATTCCCGAACATTTCCCTCTGCCACAAGCAAAGCCATGCCACTTTTGAACCAGTTTCTCACATCTGCATCTCTTCCACTTGCTTCTTGATTTTTCCCCGACCAACTAGAAACCAGTTTGAGGATTCAAACACAAATGGGTCATTCGAGCAATGCAGAGCGAGAGGAGTAGTATATTCATTTGCTTGTAGTTGTCACCCTTCCCTTAAAAGTGGGGGAACGTGTCTAACCGAGATTTATTTATAAAAAAAATGCAAACATAATTCTGAATAAAAATATTAAATTAAATAGCTTTCTGTGTACGGAAAGATCAATTCATTTGAACAGTAGAAATGGCTAACTGGGTTTTACTTCATTAACTAAGTATTATTTATCAATTATCTCAGACTTTTGTGAGAGAGGATTACACCTTATGCTGCTGAAAGTTAACATTTAGACAAATACAACCTTAAGAATGAATGCAAGTTTTTTGTTTTTGTTTTAGTTTACTTTGATGTTTGATATGGTGGCAATTAGGAAGCATCCACGTTGAGGAAGGGAAGAACCATGCTTTATTATAACACTGGCACGCTTTTCATCATCAAGGAATGAATTTTATTTCATTTGTTACTTTGGATTTATGTGATTTTCATCATCTACATGTTTATTCAATGATTATATATCATTCGATCCAATCGAATCCAAGTGGGATAAAATTAAGAGAAGAGTTTAGTTCGGCTGGTAAGTAGGGCCGTGGGGATCATACACCCATGCAAGGGTTGCTGCTTCCCTTCCAACCAAACAAAGTTGCTTTAAGAGAGAGAGAGAGAGGTGAATTGTTAACATATTTTAACGTGCGAATGATCCGAGGAAGAGTTGACTGCGTTAGATACGCTGCTATGGAATCTGGACACGTGTTGCATCCTTGTAATTCTAACACACACACTCCCAGACCCAGCTCAGGTTCCCATTGCCATAATTGGCGCTGAATCACTACTCTCCCACTTTTCACTTTTCATTACTCGTACAAAGTACGTCTCAATGTGACAATTTGTAATGTTTTATCGTTTCTGTAAAAGAGTTCTATGTAATTTGAAACACACAAATTCAATCACAAGAATAGTTCTATTATCATAAATATTTGCTCATTAATTTTTCCAAAAAGACTTTTCCTCTAAATGCTGTCATTTCAACTTCTTCTTTCGAATGTGTTCGAGCCTTTTCATCACGTCTTAAGATGAAGTTTGATGCGTTTTCAACGTTTTTCAGTCTCTTCAGCCTCTCTTTTTGTTGCATCTGAGCCTCCACTGTGTAATAATGAAACTAAGTTCATTGTTGTGCTTTTTTGAAAAATGAGTAAGGTGGAAAGGGTTTAGAAGCAGCCCTTGTGAGAACGTTAAATTGAATTGCGATTGGTTGTACCTTCCGATGGATAGAAGTATCAAATTGTCGGCTAAGCTCAAGTACAGACTGGATCCATGCTGGAAGACTCATCCCAAGGATTTGGCAAGATTTTTTATGCACGAGGGTTGTGACCCCACGTGTTGCCATTTCTATCTTCATATATTGTAAACAACACACTCTGCATCCACTGCCATAATCCTGTTCTTAGTTTAGTCTCACTATTAATTACATGTTTGTAGGAGCCTTTTCCTCAAGCAACCATGCACTTTTTAAATGTAAAGTTTAGTTTATGCACTTTTTACATGTTCAGATTTTCATGATCAATATATTATAATAAATACTTTCCCCGGAAACAAATTTATATGTCAAATGTTGAGGTTCTAGCAACAACCAAGTAGCAACATTTCTCTTGAAAAGTTAAATTAGTTTTCACCCCCAAAATGAAAATCCCAAAGTACATATTTTGGACAGAATAAAGCAGCAAAGAGTAGATACTAGAGTGGAGGAGGGCCACACTCGAAGAGGGGAGGAAAACAGCAACTAAATAGACCGCAGCAGCACAGAAACCATAAGCTGGAAATCATATAAAACCAATACACTATCAATTTCACTTTCATGTTACATTCCTATAGTTTAGTTTAATGATAAATATGTAGTTGCAAAACTTAAGCAAAGAGAAATTCAAGTTCGTTACCATGAATCTAAGAATCCTCCTCCAGGGGGAGCTGCACTCAGCAACGGTGTGGTTGGAGGAGGAGGTGGATCCATCACATAAACTATGCATACGAAGGTTACCTTACGGTTCAATGAGTAAGTCATATGCAGGTTTCTTATGTACTAGTCCAAGATCCAAACCATACATTCCTCAAGTCACACTCTCATCTACCGTTCAAAGACTCATTCAAAATCACATATGCCACCCCAGCTAACACATTAACTTTGTCAAGCCAGTCCTAATTTAGGAAAGTTGCTCACAAGCAACCATTCTAATTTATTTGACTCAGGACATAGAATGTAGTAATGTACAGAGTCTCATGGGTCATTGTTTATCTGTTCACACGTGATATCAATCCAATTATTGGTTGACACTCACCAACCCGTGAAATAACACAACTCTTAAAGTGTTAACAAAAGAAGATTATCACGAGAATAAATGATATGGTATTAGAAGTAATTTATTTTAATTTTAGAAATCACGAATGACAATAAAAAAAAGGACCATAAGAATGTAACCTATCACATTGGAACAAACTTTCAACGTTTGAAACTTCATGAGATGTTTCTTCTTACGATATGATTGTTATTGTCATCATCTTCGTTATTATTATTGTTCCCACTTTCTTTATTTTCATCTTCATCCTTTTTTTCTCATTTTGACGTTTTTATTTAAAGACATATGTGAGATTGTGAAGTCCAATTCTTGTTTCATTGTCCATTCTTCTTCAAATGTAACAAAATTATTAAAGTGGATCTCCTTAAACTGATGTTCCTCCAAACTATTTATCTTTTCTTTCACTATCCTTTGTGTTTATTGCTTAAGGGAAATGATTTTAAAATTGAGTTGTTCATTTTACTTCTTTAGATCTTCAAAAAGATTAGACACATTTTCATAATTATTTTGTTACTTCACAATAATAAATTAAAGAGAAAACTAATTTTCTTGATGTAATTTTGCATTGTCTCAACAAAGTTATTTTGTTGCAAATCATTAAGAACCTAATTTTATTTTTATAGATTCCATGTCACGACTTATACTAGAGTTCAAGACTTTCAACTCTTGTATTGTAGCTCTAAGCTCATATGTTTCAAAGTGAATAATTTGAGTGGCCAAGCTTTTTATGCAACAAATGTGTGTCGTCTACCTTGCTTCCAAACGCCTTTTCCTCTTTTTTTTCTTCTATTTAATAGAAAAACTTTTATCTTTCATCTGGATGGTCATAACCTCACTTTCAGATTGGTCAAATTTTTTATACTTCATTTTAAAACTAGAGAATATGTCAGCCATATCATCTTTCCCACACTCAATAGAATTTGACATATATAGTTCAAGTACAAATAGAACATCTGAAATATATATCTAAAATATATTTTGTACTTGAAGGAGTCTCAATAGACACAAGCAACTTACAACAAAGAGTTGTTCCTCCGTCTCGTGGTAGTGTTGGATAATCTAAGTAGCATATCCTTATTGCTTTTTGTTTGTTTTTAATAAACTTTCTCCGTGTACCCAAGTTCGTTACCGACTTTTCATCTAGTGTATGGTTTGAACCAATAAAAATTTAGTATGATTTTTCTTTTTTGCAATATGAGCAGGGTGGAAACTCTTTCCAACTTTTACCCTTGTTATTATCCTCAAACTTCTCCCTTTTATCACCAACATTTTTTCCGTTGTTGGACTTTACCTTTGGTATGTGTTATTAGACACTTTCCATTTATTCCATTTGATGCTTAGTGACTTGTAGAGCATTCACAAGTTTTGTCACGGAAAAATCATTATTCTCTTATGGAGAAGAGATTTTTAATTAAAACCTCTCAAGAAGACATACTAAGATTTTCTCCACACGTTGATTACTCAATTCTTCACCAAGCAACCTTGTACGTGTTACTGCCTTTAGAAGTCAGTTAGTAAACTCTTTGATATATTTACTTTCCTTCCTTTTGATTGATTCAAACTCTCCTATCATATTTAAACCTGTATCTTTTTCATTCTATTACTTCATTATTGACATTCCTCCTTTAACATTGACAAATTATTTTAATTTATAAAATCCAAAAACAATAAATGATAAATCTAAGTTTGTTGTCAACTGAGCCTCGCGTGTCAGTAAGTTCAATTCAATTAGTTCAGAGGTCAATGTTAATATTTTATTGCTAATTACAAGTTTACTTATGACAGTACAAAAATACCACATTCGAATTCTTCAAATAAAGTACAACCTGAATCATCTATCCCTTTTCTATACAACAGTACATCAAATTTATTTCCGTGATATCTAAAACTATGCACAGGAAAGTGAAAAATAAATAAATTAGATAAGCATATTCTCAAGGCTAGAGTGTGAACCATACACAATATGGGGTATTATAAGCGAAAGAGTTGTACTATAGTCCATAACATGAATTCATCAGACTTCTGCCTATGCTTTCATCAAGGGAAATTGCGGTTTGTCATGAAAAATGATTCGAAACGAGGCTCAGTTAAATCTACCATTTCCTCCTCTGATGCATGCCAGCTCTCACCCTTTGGACTAAAGAAGATCAAACTCTCCATTTGCTCACTTGAAACTGTATTTGCATCTTTATTTTCCTTCCCAACATTAAGATTGTGGTCAACACCTGATGGCAATAAATTACAAATTGGAAATATACTTGATGGAGCTTGTCTTTGATTCTCCAAGTCCTCCGGTTCCTTTACATGTTCAGCAAGAGAAGACTCAGGATATGGTTTATTCTTATTACAAGGTGAGGATTATCTATAATGGAAGTTGATTTAAGTGTAACTATCGGACAAGCAAAATATACATGTTTTGAAAATTAAGAAACATGTCCAAACTAGAACACCTGAAAAAGGCTCACTGGAATGTTTCTTCTCCTTCTAGATCTGTCTGGGGAGATACTGGAAAGAATTTGAACAACTTCAGTCATAGTTGGCCGAGTGTCAGGATCCAACAGCAAGCACTCCTTAGCTAAGTATGCCATTATATGCAGCTCTTCTTCTGGGAAGTTTCCTTTCAACTGTGGATCAGCCAACTCGGTTATTACTCGCCTGCTATCCTTTAAGCGAGGAGTTGCCTAAAATATAAGTTTGACAAGTTAAGTCAATATTTTTTGAAGTTTCATAATATATTTTATAGTGCAATTGATTAAGCAGGCTACAAGAAGTTCAAACTGAAGATGGTAATCATGAAATTGTTCAAGTTGAGGATTGCAAATGGAAAATGAAAAGCATTACATGGTGTTAAAAGACATGATGATTAACAAAACTACATGTTAGTATATCTGAGACATTTATACAAAGATCCTCCTTCTCATAAAAAGTCCTCCAAATAAGAACTAAAGCAAGTTTAAGTTAATGTGATAAGGAATCATTAATTTAGCATACCCATATAACGAGACTTTGTTCTTTGCCTGCAGATTTGTGGATGGGTTGCCGACCACTGATAAGCTCAAGAAGAACCACTCCAAAACTGAAGACATCAGACTCAAGAGAGGCTCTCCCAACAATTGCATACTCAGGTGCAAAATAGCCAAACGTTCCCTGCATTCTTGCTGGAGAATCTGAACGACTGGGGTGGTCATCAGCTCTTAAGCTTTTAGCCATACCAAGATCAGTTATCTGCAAATGGATTACTTAAATGGACTGTAAAAGCAACGATCATTTAAGTGGCAGCTTCCACCTACAGTTTAGTTTACTCTATTTCTTCATGAAAAATAGTTCTATGGTTTTGAAAAATAAGCTTAACAGTACAAAAGACATGAAAAACTAGTAAAATTAGAATTTGGTTTCAGTATCTTATTACCCTTCTTAAATTGCATTGTCTTTTCTCAATTAATTACCCATTTTCTAGAAGTTAGAAGTACCATAGAGAACAACCAAGACTCGTACTTTTGCTTGCCAATTTTTGTCCAGAAGAATGTTTGTTGATTTGACATCTCTGTGCAGAATTCTTGGAGCAGCTGCTTCATGAAGATACTCCAAGCCCCTTGCAGCTCCTAATGCAATTCTAACACGAGTTGACCAGTCCATTTTTTTTCCAAAAACTCCATCTAAGCGGTCCCTTAAATTTCCATTAGTCATGTATTCAAACACTAGCAACCTTTGAACATTTTTTCCTTTCAGTTCTGAGCAGTATCCCACTAATGGCACGAGATGACAATGATGAAGTCTAGACAATAGTTCAATCTAAACAAACCAAAAAATTGTTTTAGGCTCATTTTTTTTACTGAACATTGTAATATAACATGATCAAGACCAATCATAGAAAACAGAAGCAAAATTAGGCACAACCTCTGTTAGAAATTCATAGTCTGCCTCAGGCCCTCTTTGATCTTTTAGTCTCTTGACTGCCACATTACTACCATCTTTCAGCCGACCACGGTATACATAACTACTTCCACCTAGTCCAGTTAGATTGGAAGTTGAAAAGTTTTCGGTGGCATTTTCTAGTTCAGCAAATGAAAATTGAATAATATTTCCATAGAAGGTTTGTCTTTGGCTACCAAACAACAAAGAGGATTTCTGAAAGCATCCTAAAAAAGGAGAAGAGGACAATTATGAACAAAAAAATTTGGACAGTTTGAAACAAATAACATTTAACTGAGAAATAGACTCCGAGAATTGTGAACACTAAACTCTCTTACCTGTAATATGAGTAACAGGCGAAGAAGCTTTATGACTAATTAAGTTGGTGGTGCTACAGTAACTTGTTTCTTTATCTGATGAGATCATTGGTGATTGAATTGGACATCTCTCCCTTCGGCGGACCTGACATACAACTGAGGCAAGAAATGCAATAGTTGTGCATGTAACGCATACCGATAGAATAACTACTACAATCTTGCTCGAAATTTGCTTCTTCGAACCTAGTGGAATCCTGACAGTTCCTGCAGCACACTCAAAATTATGATTAGATTGAGTATCTGGATCTGAGAAAAAGCCATTCGGTTTGTGCAAAGTACATGTTATGCCGTCATCAATAAGAACAAAGAAACATTTCAAGAGAAAATCATTCTTCAAAGTAAGAATTGATGCGTTATGGAACCCTGTTTTAAACCTTCATAATTGAGAGTTGAAAAGGGCTTTAAAGCAGTTTCAAAATCTTGTGGTTTTGGAAGTTTTCATACCATGATTGCTGTTGCATCAATCAGATTTTCCACAACAGTCAAAATTTCTGTAATTACAATGCAACCACCATATAAACCAATTCTATTTTTTTTCGGTATGCATTTTTGGTCTTTGCCTAACTCAGTTTTAGAAATCAGAAATCAGTAAACAAAAGAGATGGAAGACAAAGAGGGAGAAAGAAAAATACCCCACGTGCAATTGCAGGCATTAAAACAGCTAAGGTCATGGCCATCTGCTGACACTTCAGGAAAGCCATTCGAATCACATAAGCATGTCCATATGGATGCACTCTCTTCAGCATCTACATGCAAGGTAAAGCAGTTACCAAATAATAGTGACCATAACTCTGCACTGTGATACCTCAACTGAAGAAGATAGAAGATCATAGAAGGGGAGAAGGGTTCAAAAAGCTTGTTTTCGTCGAGCCAATAAAAAAATTATTATACCTGAATGACAATCACATGACTTGGAACAATTAGCAGGATGAGAATATATCCGGTTCCCTTGTGATGAAGAGCATCTACATTTCCACTTGTCTGGTCCAGTATCAGAAGGTTCATCTATAGGTAAAAACAAGAAGCAAAAGAGAAAAACAGAATGTATAATGGTTCATTTGGATTCAATCTATGACTGAGAAGCAAAATGTAAAGCTTAAAACTTATTCTAGCAGGCAAGCACAAAAATATAAGGAATAGTAGTGGTGACAGCTGAAAGGTCAAATACCAAATGTATCATAAATGGTGATACTAACCACAAAATGAATGCTGAATACAGAGCAAGCTAATAACTAGAGCCACAGCAACATTGAATTGAGGCTTCATCAATTCCAACCTATACAAGAAAAGGAAAGGAACCTTTTACCCAAATCTTGAGGTAGAATTTCCCTCATATTAAGAGTGCAGTATGAACCAAGATAAATTCATTAGCAGATGAAGCACCATGAGGCTACATATTGTCATGGAGAAAGAGAGAGAGAGAGAGATTTACCCTATTAATTGCTTCAAATGTTTTCAAGGTATGAATATACAAGAGCTACGCTAGTTTCAATCTGAAGACTTAATACCACCAATCCGTAACATTTGAAGATGTTAAGCTGTCAAAAGTATATCTAAATAACTTCAAAAGCATACCAGTCCTTCAACATGACTCTGAAACAACTAATAAGAACTTATCATGATCATGACTATTTCTACTGGAATTTACTTTTCCATTGTGTGTGTGTGTGTGTGAAGTGGCATCAATTGGTGAACCTGTTAAAGGGGATAAACTTAATCTTCAAATTCTCTTGCTGGTTCCAATCATCGTCTGTGATCAAATTAGATAAAAAGGAAGGCAACAGTGGCCCCAGCTTCTGAGTCTCATTTACCCATATGCTTCTGCAAAAAATGAATGACAATCATTTCATACTGAATAACAAGATGACCTCAAAATTTGTGGGCCGTGCATGTAAATAGGGTAAAAATGAGTCAGAAAGAAGAATGAAGGTTTAGCCGACAAAACACCTGAGTTAAAGTTATCCCATCCACCCAAAGTACTGAAAAAGCAAAGATGGAGTGACCCAAGTGGGGGCTAGATTAACTAGCAGCATAGACAGTTACAGTAGGTTGAGGATCAGCACAAGGAACCCATATTTGAACATCAATCCGCAACTGATATAAGCCTAAACATAACACGTTCAACTGAAGAAGGACTCATGCAAAATCAACCGATGGTTTGTTACGTCATACAATAAATATAGACAGCGAACTGCAAGAACTTCCTTTGCGGATGGCTTGAGAATTAGCTTCCAAAATGGTATTGAACTCTCCAAAAAAAGAATGAACTTGACTACTACCAAAATAACACTTCCTAGTCAATTCCACCTGCAAACTCTATATGAGTATCAGGAGTTTCCTCTGAAGGTAGTGACAAAAGCTTAAAGTTTGAAGTTGTTTTGGCAAAGCATGTTGAAGTGGGAAAGTCAAAGCAAGGCTGGTACATCTACCAAAGTCTGTGAGTGCTACTTTTACTGTAGGAATGCAATTATGATTATCATCATCATCACTCTCAAAGGCTTCAATAAAACTTTAGTCCAATCCATTCTAACAGTGGGGCCATTATATATTTTCATTTGAAAACATGACACTGTAATAATTAGCTGAAATGAAGAAAAAAGCTGGTGAAATTTTTAAGAAAATGGTAGGGAATTCATCTATACCAAGCTGCATGTAATGTTTCAGTCATGCATACATCATCTAAGTTCTCTTTCACTTTCACTTCAACGAATGGAAAATAAAATATTAACTCCTTAGCATATGAATGCTGTATACACAGATTAAAAATGATATTATGGAGAACTAAGAAAGAGCATGGCTGAACAGACAATGGCACCGAATAGAGATCTGCTCGAAAGAGGAAACACAGTGAGTCTTGGAAAAGTATCCTTGTAGTGTACCACTTCTTGGAAAGCAACCCTTTTGCTTACAGACAAGGACCCTTTAACTCCTTCCCATTATGTTCATTTATAACTAAAATGAAACCACATGCTTCTGATTACACACATTTCCAAGGTCAATGGTGTGCTAGTCATCACGAAAACATACAAGGTAAGAAGAAGACATCATTGTTACGTTATGTTTACATCATTTCTTGTTATTGGTGTAACATTATGTATGAAAATGTGTCCGCAACTCATTATCTAAGGCCTTTGTCAATTGTCTTCATCCATGAGAAAAAGTGAGGTTAGGAAAATGAAATATATGAATGAAAAGTGCTCCTAACAAAACAGTTTCACGGGCTTTTCGTTTAAACAATGTACTTAATCTTAAACATTTCAATTAAGCTTTGCTCGAATAGAAAGTTATCTCCAAATTGATTATATAAGTAATTATTTTCAATTTTAAGTAATCTAAAATCACATGTGACACATAGAAAACAACGGTAGCTCGTATAATATAGCTAATTAAATTTTCATTATAAATGCTACTAGTGCTCTTGGGGGAGAACTTTAATAATAATAATAATATATATATATATATATATATATAT
>Ga0123340_1004121_pt1 | contig 13711 bp, 13 predicted proteins | sample SirMexnodulemix_FD_89961 | JGI IMG/M metagenome (GOLD analysis project Ga0123340, IMG submission 89961) | Root nodule microbial communities of legume samples collected from Mexico - Siratro Mexico nodule mix | ecosystem: Host-associated > Plants > Roots > Nodule | place: Mexico: Nepantla... | reverse complement strand
GTACTATTATTTTTATTTATTATTCATAAAAATAATAAAATCATAAAATTGTATATATTTTAATCTAATAATAATGTGAATACTTGGCCAGTATACTATAAAAAGAATTCAAAGTTGTAGCCTCCCCTGCTATAGACTATCTATGTATATCATTTTTGGAGCTTGCTACTACACTTTGCTCCCTTGGATTTAAAACATCCGCCCAGGCCGTGCGAAAAAGCAAGTCACTAGACGACCGATATGGATGGTTATAAAGCGCAATTTTTGTGATTCAGACAACTCAATGTGTTTCAGCTCCAAAAACTATTGTGGATGTGATCTGAATTACTCTATCTCTGAATTGAGTTGCAAGAATCTTGTCACAAATCTTACAATTCTGATACTTTGAATTTTTAAAGCATGACATTTTTTTGGTGCATGTTATGTTGAAAGCAGAAAAAAATGGAAGTAGGATTTTTTTTTTTCTAGGTTAGAAATATAGAAGGCATGAAGGCACAAGTCTAATTTATGAGAGGAATAGGTGGTTTCCAAAAGGATACATTAATTTAAATACCATTGGCCTATCTCTTCGAACATTGTTTGAGTTTACGACAAAATGCAGAGTACTCATTTTCTTGCCACCAGTCCACTCAACTATTAGAAAAAGTTTCAAGATGTTAAATTGAATTCTAACCAAAAAAGAAGAAAAGTAGAATATTGAATTTATGATTGCATGCAAATTAATCATCTGATTGCCACCAGTCGATTATACTATAGAAAGAGTTTCAAGAATGGTAGTCAATAGCGGTTAGTGACCCAGACTGGCCATCCCCAGAACTGCTATAGCAGGATAGTGGTAGTAGGATTACCACTGTTTTGATGTATATTACATAATGTTTATTATATATATGTGTGCGTGCTGAAAAATAAGGAAAAACACCTACAATTACAAAGGTTATGATTAAGTTTCATAATCAAGAGGTCCAAACAGCAAAGGCAACAAAACAACCAAGTGCCATGTCCAAAACAACCAACCATGAATCACCACTGTAGCTGAACGAAAAAGAAAACCAAGAAGAAAGATGGGTGCAATTCTTGCAGGAAGTTGAATGTCTCGTGGGAAGTTTTGCCAAAAGCACTGTTGAAAATGTCTTGAAGCTGCTCTAAAATGTCACTTGAAGCTGAGAGGCTGAACATCGGAGGGAGTTGTTTGGGAAAGAAAAGTGAAAAAGAAAATAGGGCAAAAAATTGTGGGTTATAGTTTAAAAGGTAAACCTACACTGTCAATGAAATCCTGAATAACAACACTGCTTTTGGGCTGTAATTGTTCCCTTTAGGTTAAACACTACTCGTGTCACACAAAATGGCAGTATTCTTTGCGATTTTAGAAGTGACGGTAGCAACACCAATGTGCGATGCAGCCTTCCCTGTAGAGGGAGTGCCACTCCGCTCTGTACTGGTGTGATAGTGTCACTAACGCGCGCTATTGATTACTATGGTTTCAAGATGGTAAATTAAATTCTCCTTGTGGAAAAATTGGACTAGATTGGCCTTTTCCAAATCAATTGAAAAATAAACTCAGTATTTGTTAAGTTTTTAAGAGAATTCATCTTAAAATTCAAAATATGGAATGGAATTGGTGAAGTTGGTTATTATATGTGGAAAAGGATGGAGAGAGATTAATGATGTGTTGTGTTTGATTGAGATGTTAATATTAACCGTAGGGTTTAATATATAACCATGCACTGGCATATTTTCTTGGGGTTTGGAAAGGGGTGGCTTGTACTTTTTGAATGTGTTCTGGAGTCAAAACGTTTCTGTATATCAATATACTTTTTTTTTTATATTCTCTGTTAATATTTGGCCTTCTTTGGAGGTATGTTTTGTCTTCAGTATCTGTTTAATGTATTTGAGCGAATATTATCTAGTCTTCTATTGTGAAAGAAGAGCTGCAGATATTCCTTGTTTGCTGAAAAATGTTATTATTGATTTGGTTGCATCCTAATATATCCCTTTATATTTTTTTTTGTTTTACTGTTGGTGTTCTCCATGGTTTTTAAGTTCAAAATAATAAATAAAAATTAGAAAATGTTTAAAATAGGAGACACATATTTGAATCATGAAGGCTTCAAATTTATTTTGCGATCTGTATTCTTAATTGATATATTTTTGAAAATGAATGTTATAGCACTAATAGAAGTCAAATATAGATATGGGTATGGGAAAGACATGTGTTTGCCATATATTTTAGGCTGAGGGAAGTTGAGTGGGTTGAGTTATTCAAAAAAGGATCCTGTCTTTGCTCCGTCCCAGGGAGAGATGTTTGGGACCTTTGTGTGTGCCTTTGGGCTTTGATGGTATTTTCTTTTGGTTTTAGTAAAAAATATTTATTATCCATTTTCGAGTTAGTGGGCTTTTATTTTGGCATCCATGATTTTTTCAGAATACCTTCTTAATTCATCCAGGTTAATGTGAAGTTTATACGTGTTGTGGTTTTTGCACTATTGGTCATCATAGTAATGAATCATAAAAGTACTGGTTTTGATTTTCACTTTATTCAAATTATGCGAATATTTTCTACCTTTTTTCTTAGCCTTATGATCTCTGAATTATATGGACTGCAGTGCTTTGGCATTTCAATTTTTCTATTCCTGCAGATGTTGCAATTTCTCTTAAACTACTTGTTTTCTCCTACATTCTTAGTAATATTTAGAATGATATCATTTTCTTTTTTGGTTCTAAGACATCCTTTATTAATTTTTCCCCTTGAGAAAATTTATTTTATTTATTTACTCACTCAAACATGAAATCCCTATCAATCCCATCCTTCTTATTTCACTGTAATTCTGTTAACATAAAAAGCTCATGAGATATGACACCATTTCACCTAAAAAAGCTGCATTTTTTTGTTAAAAGGATAAAAAAGTACGGAGAGATTAAAACATTTGGGAATTTGAAGTTTAAGATTAAAATGATAAAATTAATCCTTAAGGAACGATGTTGCTTTTAAGTATTTTCTCTTATGACTTGTTAAGGATGTGGATATTTACTTGTAGCAGATGTAACCTAAATTCTAGTGGTTCAAATTTTTACTTATATTAAACTGTTGCTTTCTTGTAGACATTACTGTTATTTACACTTGATTCTTACGTTCTCTAATTTGATTCCAATCAGTCCCGGTGGGCACCAGTTTGAGTCTTGCAAAGAAGCTTCTGCATACTTGCTTTCTGTTTCTGGTGTTCAAGATAAGGGCCATTTAAAATCTAGTTACACTGATGATGGTGCTCAGCAATTGTCCAGTAGTATGAACATGGCATCTGAAAGTGTAAGCTAATATATTAACGTTTCATTTATTTATTTTTTTCAATTCCAATAATGAAACGAACTGCTTAAGTTTTTTTAACATGCACAGAGTGCTGGTCATGTCCCTACTGGAGACACGAAGATTGATGCCAATGCAAATTATTTGACTTTACCTGGTGCATCTATCCACTCTGGTCTGGAGAAGCAGGCCCCAATATCATCATCAATTGGGAGTGAAAATTTCAATAGTGATCTGGCTTTGGGTTGTAAATTAGGAGATGCTAGTGAAGATTTTAGAGGCTTTGACCATCAAGCGGAAGATAAAAAACTGCTGGAGGCTGATAAGAATGATGGAAGTTCAGTTCAGGGATGTTCTCACGTGAATGATAGAGTTTGTAACGTAGGCAGTGAGAAGTTGGTTGGTGCTATTGAGTCTACTGATACTGCATGCAATCTTTATATTCCTTTAGTTTTGTCAACTCCTTTCTCCAATAATAGTAGTGACAATGGTCAAATTTCAGAGGATATAAATACTGCCACATGCATAAAAGGGAGCATTAGTGATTTTGCTAGTCAGGATAAAAATACTGGACGCCCTGAAGCCTTTCCCTGTGGAGTTGACAACAATGGGATTGGGCTTTCTGTGAAATTTGTAGAAGAGAACGCTCAGAAAATAAGTTTTGATAGCAGCATACTGGCTCCAAATTCTGAGGGAAAAATATTTGCTGGTAAAAATTTAGGGGATAGAAATCTTATCAGTTCACAGGAGGATATGGAGAATAGAGATGAAAAGGTCATTAATGATGACAAACAACTAATTGTGTGTAGCACAGACCAGGCTGAATTTAAAGACGTTTCTAATGATGTTAAGCTGCAGAGTAGTTCTGAGGATTGTTCACTTGTCTCATCTCATTGTGAACTTAAACATACATCACTAAGTAATATGGACAAGACACAGACTTCCGAGTTGAAGGACTCTGCTGAGATGGACAAGATACAGACTTCCGAGTTGAAGGACTCTGCTGAGGAAAATATTTTTGACAGTGATCTATTTAGCTCATCTATTGATGAAAGAACATGTGTTCACACTGGTTACATTAGTAATGTTTCTTTTAGCTCTTGCACACAAGATGCATCTGAGTTTGGTGGATTTGATTTTGCTTCTGATCTTAAGTTAACTAAGGATGCTAATGCTAATCATATTCTTTCTAATGAGGATGCTGTGACGGGATGTTTACAGGAAAGGAGTTCCTTGAATGACCAAAATAGCATGATGGACAATCTGTTGCACAAAAGTTCTGAAAGTAACTTATTTGCTCTAACTGCTAATCAACACCCTTCTGCTTTCCATGATAATGTGAATGATATCTGTGATGGAACCTTTGATGCACTAAAAGCTGTTGATGCTGGATACGTGGAGCCTCAGTTGGACATTGTTTCTTGCAGCAATATTGCTGTAGATGCATATACTACTGCAAGCATTGTGCAGGAAAACTCACAAGGATGTGTATCTGTTCCTCTTGGTGGAAGTATATTAAACTTTGAGAACAAAAGTGATGATGGTGTTAATAAATCAAATAAGTCTTGCTTATCAGAAAAGGCTCAGAATGAAGTTGAAATATTCCAAACTGACTCTATGGGTCTACCCAAATTTCTTTAGCAGTTCTTCGATAGATTCAGATGCAGATGTGGTGACACATGCATGCAGCGGAGGAAATATTTTCTTTAATAAAACCTGTATGATAGATTTGCTGAGTGTGCTGGTAACCACAAGGCTCTGCTACTGTATATATTTTCGATTTCCCATTGAAGATGATAAGCTAGAACAGGTAATGATTATATTTACATTATAATAAATTATTCTCTGCTTAAGTTATTTCTCCATTTGTGCCTTTCTGGTCATAGTGATTTTGGAATTCGTGATGAAATTTAATAATGGCAGATGTTTTATTTTAATCCTAATACAGGAATATTAGGAATAAATACTTAAGACGTGGATGTATTTTGTTAAAGAGACACGATTGGTTAAGATTGTTTTCGGAGTTGATACCCTTGTGCTATGAGCTATTGCCTAAACATCTTTTGCCTTGTCACCGATGATGGCATTGGGTATATATAGAAAATGCGTAATGATGAAGCAGGTTAAACCACTAATCAATGGTTTTGAGTTTTAAGGCCCTTTGCATTAAGAACATGGAAATGCCATGCTCTAGCCAATTGCAAGAATGAATATCAATCATAAATAACTATAATTACACTTGTATTAATCAATTACGTGTAATTTTGTAAATTTGATCAGTTTCTTGCATCTTTTTTATTGTGAGAATAGAATAGTTAAAACAGTTAAGCCAAAGACTGGATTTTACCATCACCTTGTTTCAATGTCAACATTTTAAAATATCTAGCGTTGAAAACGGCTGTGCAAAAGTCAATACTTTATTTTGGTATGTATTAGCTCAATTTGAAGAGATTTGTTTAAGAAACGTTAAGTGAATTATCTGTTGTCTATACTGTATATTTTTTCTTGTTCTCTGGTTGCATGCTTTTCCTTTGCAGCTGATGACTTTCTAGGGTTCTGATTTTGCTTTTATTTTGGGACAAAACAGATAATTGCTTGAAGGCAGCATTATTTTGTGGATAGATTCAGCTGGTCGTGCCGTGGCTTCTTCAATCCAGAGGTTATTTTGCAGCTCTGGTGTGATGCTTTGCTTGCTTCTTGCCAGAGCTCAGAAACCATTTTTATTTTTCAAGGCAAATTTACTTTAGGTCGATTTTAGCTCAACATTTTTTTAACATCTGGTAGACTGGTATACTGAAATCGAATTTTAGGTAGGTCCTTCAAATGAAGGAACTAGTTTTCTCCTTAATTTTTTGAAAGAGAAATACCAAAATTATCTGGTGATTTTCGTCTTTCATACGTGGATCGCTCTTTGCATAACCATTATTGCTCCTCTTATGTCCAATAGGTACTTCCTAGTTTATTTTTCTTTCTCGTGCCGTCTCATGTGTTTTTTCTAGAATTTCTGTGCTATTGCACCCTGGTTAGTACATCCCTGCTCTTAGCAGAAGGACTTTTTTCCCTTGATTTTTTACATGATCGGCCGGATGTTCTTGTATTCGAGCATTAATTATAAAATGAGGCTTGCTGAACTATTTTTTGGTTGCATGCTCCATGATGGGCAGGTGAGTTTATATCCGTTAGATATACAGAGCAATATTCATGGATGCTTAATAACGCTCTAAATAATTAGTAGCATCATTAATTATTAATCATTGTAAACGAAACCCTAAATAAATGGGAAACATTGGTTGAGTTTTCTTGCATAATTTGAATAAGACAGAGAAAACTCTAACGCTGCTTACCACCGCTTTTTGGCACAATTTTGTCAATAGCAATGTGCTGTCCTTGACAGTTTATAGATTTCATTATGTATGTATGATGAAGAGAATAAGTTTTTGACACGCTTTTCGTTCAGAGGAGAGATCTGGTCAGTTTGTAACCATCACGGCGTAAGGTTGACTTGCTGAGAGGGTGAGACCAATTTGTTCATTTCAAGGTTTCACTGTATTGGAACAGAACCGTGGTTCGTAGTCAATCATGGAGTACACACGCAAAAACCTTGGGCAAGAGTTATTAGATGGGGTCTTGGAGTATAGTGGAAGATTTCAATTCATATCTCTGTGACCATGTGAGGATAACGAGTATCCTTCCGTGAGAAGGATGGAAGATTGTCGAGCAGTTTTTTTTTTATGTATTGCAAATTATTGGATGGCGATTTTCTGGGTGTTGCTGCTGCATATACGTGGCACAGATGCAACATTTTGCAGAGGTTAGACATACTTCTCGTAAAATGAAATGGAGATTGCTTTTTCTCAAGCCATTCGCTCCCTTTTAAATTAGATTATTTCCACTTTTACTGTAGTTTGTTACAGAGAAATCTCTTGACAGAAGGTAAAAGATCTTTTAGTTTTTTAGTGGCTTCCTTCTCTCATTGAACTTTCTCAGATTTCTACTCAACCTCTTGGAACAACTCTGGAATAATAATCTCTTACTACTTCAGCTTAGGGCCTAGAATAAAGAGGTTTAGTTAATACCTTCTAAAGGAAGAGAATACCTTCTATTTTAATTTTGTAAAGTTAGATGATAATACTTGTAGAATCACCATTTGGTATGGCCTACTTCACCTCCGATGGATGTCTACTACAACCATTACTTATGGCCACAACAACCACAGTCGTGGCCACACCACCACCCCAAACGATCCCCAGTGTCATCCGAACAAACATTTATATTATCCTTGACAACAACCACAACTATCACCGCTGCCGCCATCAGAATCAACAGAGTGGCCACCACAACAGTCGCTGTCACAAGTAAATTTTCCTCCGCAAACCCCATGGTCCTCCCCCCAATTCCCATACCACCCTTTCCGGTCCCCTACCACTTTATGAGTCGCCATCATCGTGGTGGCAAGCAGAACCAACTTTCCCTACGCAATACCATCGCTTCGCCCTTGTGAAAATCCTTCACCACACATCCTAGTTAATGGTTTAATATTTCTTTTCCCAACCTTGTGTTTGTACAAATTGTTTCCAACATTTTTCGTTACAGTTATAGTTAATGAGTTTATTCTCAAACAACTTTAGTAGCAAACGATCAGAAAAACTGAAGATCTGGGTAATATCTAGTTCTTATCATCACTCACGCCAAACTTATAAATTTTTTTGGTGAAATCAAATACTTAGTTAACTATTTGAAAATGAAGTATCTATTTAGGTTGTTGTCTAACTTTGGTTTAGTCTATGATGAGATCCTTCCATAAGGTGTGATCAATTCCTTTGGAAAAATGAAAAGAATGACAAGCGTATGAATCTTATTTCTACAGATGAAGTTTGTAATGTGAAAGTTAAAGGTAGATGGGTGAATTGGGCTTTTATCTTGAAGGTCGTTGAAGTTTAATCTCTAGTTAAACAATGTCCTGTGTGAGTGGTAAAAGGAAAACATAAATGTGGTTTCAGTGTTATTCTTGCTCGACGTGACTCAAATGTTTACACTGTTATGGTTGTCTTAACTTCAAGAATTTCAGTTGAATATTATTTTTCTTAAAATCTAATGGTTCTAATAAGTAACTAATTTTAACCATTAAATTTTAAAGAATGAATGGTGAGATATTAGTTGTCTAGTTATTGAATTAATTGATTTATATTGTTTTTATACGAGAATGAAAAAATATATTAACTATTAAATTAATAGATAAAATGAAAGCCACAAAAATCAAGAAAGAAAACGCTTTATAAGTAAACCATTATCATTATTATCTAAAATACATGTAATAAATAAATAAATGTTATCATCTTAAGAAATTAATAAAAAAAATTATATTTAAATTTTATATATTATTATTTTTTAAATATTAACATAGGGCATGTATTAATTGGTGGTTTGTTCAAGTCTTACATATATTAATTTTATGATTTTATGAAGTGAAATTATATATTAATTGATGCATAAGGCGTAGACTGTAATAGATATTCTCATATCTGTGAATCGTAACCAAAAAAATCTTATCGTGTTTTGAACCCACCACGTGCTTGATATTCATACATCGGAATAAAATTTTCTGAGCTGCAAGATACCTATTAATCTAAGAAGATAAAACTAAATCTTGCATTGACATTAATAAGAGAAAAGGTAAAATTGACTTGTTTAAATTATGATCATAAAATTAACAATCATAGTTAATTTTCGAATTTTGTTAAATATCTATGATTTTAAATAGTTAATTATGCATTTAATATCGTAAAAGGCATTGTTCTTACTGATAGGATGAACTCGAAAATTATAAGTAGAAATAATAATGAAAGAAAGGGAAGTGGTTGAAGCGTGGAACGCAAAGGCGATGAAGGAAAGAAGAAGAGTTAGGGTTGTGTCATCTGATTGGTCTGATTCTGATTCAGGTGTGAGTGTGCCAAAACCTAAATGGTAATGCCATTCCCATTGCCACCACCATCACCGATCACTCTCCTCTCTCTTCCTAATTAAAACAAAATAACAAAATTAAAATAAAGAAAAAAGCGTCCACTAAGGTTGAGGCACGTCACCCATCTCTCCCTTCCCCTCGCTCATCTCAAATCCATGCTTACGAATTAGGGTTTCCATTTGGATTTGCTTCTTCTGCTCTGTTCTGCTCTGCTCTGCTCTGTTCTGTTCTGCTCACTCCCTGCAAGGGAAACGGGGAAAGGGAAAGGGATAAGGATGAGGGTTTGGGGATCGGAGATTGTCTTCGCCATGTTGCTCTGTGGGACCCTCACTTCCACAGCTCAACCGCATCACCGTCATCATCATCACCATAGGGTTTCTCTCACCACCACCACAGTCTGTCCCGTTCACTCCCTTCTCGATTTCGTCTTAGGGTTTCCAGATTCCACCTGCCCTCTTCCCGATTCTCTTGGATCCATTGCCGTCACCGAGGTAATTCTTCCTCTATCCCTTTCTTTCCCTTCTAATGTATTATTATATTTTTCCAATTACAATTTTTTTCTCTAAATATTGAATTTTTTTCTCTAAATATTGAAGCTTTACATTGCTTATGTGCAGGGAGATGAGGTTTCTTTGCAGAAGGCGCTGAATATGGTTCACAAGAATAATCACGAGTATGTGGCTGTACTCTTCTATGCGTCGTGGTGCCCTTTCTCGCGTGTGTTTAGACCGGTGTTCTCCGTCCTCTCTGCATTGCACCCTTCCATTCCTCATTTTGCTATTGAAGAATCCTCGGTTAGGCCCAGGTTTGTATAATGCGTTTTTGTTTCAATTTTTTTTTTTCTTTTGTTTGTGTATTCTTTCAATTGAGTGCCTGTGCGATTCTTGCAGCATACTGTCCAAATATGGTGTCCACGGTTTCCCTACGCTGTTCATTTTGAATTCTACCATGCGGGTTCGGTATCATGGGTCTCGGACACTTGCTTCGCTCGTTGGTTTCTACAATGATGTTACCGGTGAGGCACACTGTTCTTTGATCACTCCTTATCCATGCATTGGGATTTCTGTGCTGTGTTCTAATGTACATGCAACTTTTAATTGTGATTCGCACATGTTAACTCGTTCAATTCACAATGGAGTTTTAATTAAATTTGATCATAGTGATTAATCCGTATGTAAAGCTTCCAAAACCTACACCCAAGCATAAACATGATTACAATAAAATCTGATTTCAGAACATGATCCCGTAGAAAATTGGACAGATTTGTTTGACACAAAATAAGATAGGTTGTATTGAATTAGTTGAATCATCTAGATTGGTTGGTTTTGGTTTAAAGATTAAATTTTGATATTTAATCATTGGCATACTTTGGCTGTGGCTTATTGTCCTGTACTGCATTAAAAGAATCTGTAAATTTTAATACCGTCTCTTTCACAAGAAAGCGGTAAGCCTCTGTGGCTTGAGGGTCTGGGGGAATAAAAAGTCAACATGCAATAGAAGAACCCGTAAGCACGTTAAAATACAAGGGAATTTTAAATCCTATGTGGCTAGACCAAGAGACCACAGTACAATTTGATTGTTGACAGACTTTGGCCATGCCTTATTTAGTCCTTTACTACAATCAAGTTATGACTGTGTATTCACTTGAAGGGAAACTGTTACATTGCAGCTTGGGAGTGTAGGGGCATGGAAGCCCACTTAGTTAGAAACTGAACGGAGTATTCCAAAATCAGGAGTTTTAAATTGCAAGGGACGTGGTCAAGCGCATAGGCCATGGTGTACCCTGATTCAAACTTGGATTTTCTTGTTCAAAGAAGAATAAGTTAGCAAATATAAACACTAAAAAACACATCATGATGCTACTCTCAACCATGGTGGTTCTGAGATTGAAGAAGCCATGGTTACGTGGTGGTTGTGGCCCTAGAGGTTTGATAAGGTGTTACTTGTATTTAGCAAGGAAGATGGTATTTAATGTGATAATGTGTCGAAAATGTTGTGTTGAGTTGTTGAGTTCTTAAGAGAATCTCCATTGCAGGAGTTATACACTGAGTCGTAAGATTAAGATATGGGTCTTATAACATCTCCCCATTGGAGTATGTTGACATGGCATAAAAAATAAGAATCAAGGTCTTAAATAAAACCGAGTTATAAGAATAAAAAATATTTTTGTCAACGACCAAATAAAACATTAATGGCAGTGTGGGTCTAAGACCCTTGCATTGGAGTAAAAATTACAAAAAGGTCTTAAAAGTCATGCAGCACAGTGGAAACCACAAAAATTAAATTAAGACCTCATAGAATGAGTCCTGCAATAGAGACGTTGTATGATCCAATTCGTGGTTGCAAGATTTTGGTTTTTAAATGCAATTTTTGAAACAAAATGCATTGGAAAAAATAGAACTGAAATGACTTTTACATTCATTTATAAAAATTTAGTTTTTAGTTTTAGATAAGCATAGTCATGCTATCTTGATACGATCCTTCCCATTGTTGTCACCACAACAACCGCACCAACACCACCTCTACCACTGTCATCATCATTATTGTTATTGTTGCTACTAACATTAACAATGTCCGACACATCGTCACTACATTTATTAACACCTTTTTTGTTGTCATCAAACTAAAATTTTGGAACCACAAACTAACTGTTAAAACTAAAAGTCATCCCAATCTAAAGAAACCAGAGATTGATTGTAGTTTTTAAATTTTTTGAAACTTTCAATTAAAAACAATCCTTAACGTGACCAAAGAGAGGGTTGAAGAGGTTGTGGATTTTAAAACTATGCTCTTAGCGGTAGGAAATTTAGAGTCTTTATTTTTGGTTAAAAACCCCTATGAAAATTCCTAGCATTTTCAAAGTTCTTTCTAATATCCAGGTGAAGCATTTTGTAGTAAATCATTTTAGTTGTCCCAATAAATACAATACCTCTTTTAAATTGTTTGTTAAAAAACCAAAATCTTGTAATCCTGTTATGCTGTAGCACATTTTTTCCTTATTTTTTTTTTTTTTGTTTTGCAGTATGGCATTTTGTTTTCCTTATTTTCTTGTATTTAGTTCATATTTGGCTGTCATTGTAGGGATTAGGATTGATTCACTTGATCAACTATCACTTGAGAAAATTGGTCGTTCTTCCACTGATAAAACTCATGGTAACACCGAGCCAGAAAGCTGTCCGTTTTCATGGGCTAGATCTCCAGAAAATTTACTGCGGCAGGAAACGTATTTGGCTCTGGCCACTACGTTTGTGGTTTTGAGATTACTATACTCTTTTTTTCCTACGCTACTTATATGTATTCAATTTGCTTGGAGAAGGGTCATCCAAAATATTAGATTAGGGAGCTTGCTGGAGCATCCTTTGATTTATTTGAAGCGGCTAATACAGTCATTTAACTGTTTGAAAGAGCCGTGCAAGAGAAGTAATCTGCAGGAAGGAGCAATGAATGCTAGAGCATGGGCATCCAAGTCCCTTGCCACCGTTTCAATAGGAGAGGAAAGTAGCAGCCGCGGGATGCACCAGTGAGTTGATTGTACTGAGCGGATTTCTTTGAAATATTGGAGATTTGAATATATCCTATGAAAGACTTGGCTGCAAGTTATGCCATGTACTTTTGTTTCAGGATCTTCTTCTCACCCTTGGATCTTGTGCTTAGTGAGGTCAATTATGTTACTGAATAATGTAATCGACCCTTATATGTCCCATATGATCAAGAAATACTTCATTCAGCGTTCTTGAAGATTGAGACTTCAATGTGTATAGTTTAAATGTAGCAACTCGAGCTGAAATCTGCAATTCTTTGACTTGTAGGTTTTCTTGAAGATCAAATCTTTTGATCGTCAGTTCATAAATTTATTTTTGTTGGGAATGAAATGATTGTAAATCCCGCATAATACTTATTTTGGTGCATTGTTGATGTACCGGTGCGTGTTATTTGTAGTTCAAAAATAATAAGATTGGATTAAAATGTCATATATGGAAGTGATTTACATCAGAATCTTCAGTATTCTATTTGAAATCTTTCATCAGGAGAAATGATTGATCCTTACGAACAGAGACTGAACCTGATTTAGAGAGATTAGGAAGACTTCTTAAACTGATCAGCACACTGAAAAAGCTTTTGCATTTAGTGAAGTTCCTGCAAGTTTATATCATTGTATAATTTTATGATGATTGCTCTCCATATTGGAATAAAGAGAATTCTTGATGAAATAAAATTTTACCATTTTAAGATAAGTTTCCTTATTTAGGTTTTGTAAGAGTCTGTGCTTCATTGGAAATATCGTTCGCCTTTAAGTGAAATTTATATTAACCAGGAAAAAAAAAAGTTAAAAAAAATCAAATTTAATTAACCGTCATTTTCAGGTTGCTTCCAGTGCTAGAATTAATAATAGTTAATTTTACAATGGTTGCAGGTTGGTTTGTTTCAGAATATATATATATATATAT
>Ga0123340_1004120_pt1 | contig 13713 bp, 17 predicted proteins | sample SirMexnodulemix_FD_89961 | JGI IMG/M metagenome (GOLD analysis project Ga0123340, IMG submission 89961) | Root nodule microbial communities of legume samples collected from Mexico - Siratro Mexico nodule mix | ecosystem: Host-associated > Plants > Roots > Nodule | place: Mexico: Nepantla... | reverse complement strand
TATATTAAATTAATTATATAAATAAATATAGTAAAAAACAATTTTCTTCGCTAATTTTCGCAGGAGAGCAAAGAAAGAAGACACCGTTAAAAGATTTCCTTTAATAACGATATGAAAGTTTTCATTCGTCAAGATAGCGTTGTAATAATGTTATATATGATAAAAGATTTATGATCAAACCATATAGTATATTCTTTTCTATGATAGTTACATATACAAACGAAAACGAAATTTACTACTAATCTAATTTAGCACAATTAACTATATGTTTTTAAAGATTATGAAATATATCAAATATAAATTAAAAAATAATTATTAATGAACTTTTAAAAAAGTTATTAATTTTCTCGGAGATATTTAACACAGATATTGTATGTAGCCCCCTATTCTTCTTATGACTTGACAACGTAACTTTTAAAATTATAACTTTCCAAATATATATATAATAATACAATTAGTGAAACACTCCAAATCTATATAACAAAAATATCACATACTACAATTATAATTATCAACTCAAGTCATAATTAACAAAAGATTTTTTTTATCAATTCATATATATTCAACAAAAATTAAGGTATAATTAACAATTTTTTTATCAATAATAAAAAAATATAATTAAATGAGGCAATAGAATTATCTTAATTATCAGTAAAGAAAGAAAAAATATCACTGAAAAGCACATCTCCCTCCTGGACGACCTTATTATTGTAGACACAAAATTCCTACTAATTTATACATAACAATAAACAATACATTAGTACGATACCCATAACCCAACTGCTACAATTACAATACTAAAATATGTAGTCTATGACCCGAGCCAGCAAATGTTTTGATTGAAGTTTCAAAATGTTTACCTTCCCACAATTGATTGATTGTCAAATAAGCTAAACCTTTCCTTTCTCTTTTCTCTTTAAAAGTTCTCCCACTAATGATGAAATCCAGGCTCTAGTGATTGTTTGTTGTCAGCTCTCCATCTTGTAAATATCTTTAATATACTTTCATTTAGGATTTGATTTAGCATTTAAGATTTAGGTTTAAGAATAAAAAATATTCCTTCTCTCGATTAAAAGACTAGTACGATGTTTCCCCAATATCCTTATAGAAAATATTACGAAGGAAAAATCTAGCAGTACCAGTTTTTATATTCTGCACATTGTATCTTAGCCAACGTCACATTTGCAACTCTCTTAAATCAATCCTTTTAATTTCAGAATTAGTTAAGGCTACATTGTGAGGCAGACTTTCAGAATTAGTTAAGGCTACATTGTGAGGCAGACTTTCAGAAAGCTTAACCAAAATGCATGAATGTGTAAGCCAAGTTCATCTCAACCTCATAAGTTTTCAAGAACTCACCCTTTTATTCCCTTTTCATTGCATTCCTTTTGTGCTTATGTAAATATTCAATCTCCTGGTATTCACATACATATTCAACTCATGGCAGTGACTTTTGACTTCGTTAAAGAATTCTCACAAGAATGAGAATTGAGCCAACATATAAGAAATGACACCTTCAACCCAAAACCTTAAGACATTAGGTTTGTGGGTTTTCTTTCTTATATATATTAACCTTTTTCTCAACAAGTATACTGAGTTCGCAAGTAATATAGACAATAAGTCCAGTATCGTATCCTCAGGGAACGGAATATATAATTGAATATTGAATATGTATCATGACATTGTGAGCAAAAACAGTTAATAAAGATGAATTTGTGTTTGTGTCGTAACACTTGTAATTTAACAGCAATTAAATGTAAAGTAAGTGAAATAAAGATGATTAAAAGCCTTGGGATTGAATTGTAACTCTCTTCTTCTCATACAATCATAATTAAGTAATCATGTCATCTCATTCAATTACTCGTCCGTGCAAATAAAAGTCTTTTCAACCTGATTCCTCTAGCATTGAAATTCACAAATTAAAGTACCTAGTTCTATTCCTAGTTACTAGATTAATTTAATCAGCATTAAAAACATTTGCTATGAACAGTCATTACATTATAATTCATCCCTGAACTTATACATGCAATGAGTTAAATGTTTAGTTTCAATTCCAAAGAGTGCTTTCCAGTCATAATGAGAAATCTAAGATATATAAATGTTAAATGAAATGTTAACAAAGGTATTTGAATTAAATGACATAAAAACAATATTAAGAGTGCATGTGAATTTGAGAATTTACATTCAATCCCAACAAGAAGAGAAGTTAGCTACGCATGGTAGCCATGAAAATACAAAAGAAGAGGAAAATAAAAGTTCTTGATCACAATGGTGCTTCCAGAGATCTCCCAAGGGCGATAGATAATCCTCATGTTCAACCTAGCCTTCCTTTTATAACCATTGTCATCCCTAGGTTAAAGTGGGCTATTATTTCATACTTCACGTCTTCAGTGGTGTTAACATTTTCGTTTAGGGTTTCGCTTTGATTTAAGTGAGTTTTAGCTCAAGCTACGTCTTTAGCTTAAGCAGGAAGTCACTTATACTCTGTTTTTCTGCTCCTTTCCTTAATTCAAACGCCTCTTGTTCTCTCTCCCTTCGGATTTTACCTAATTTTCAACAGAATTTTCTCTTTCCACAATAAAAACTCATGAAATAGAAAAATCAACAATAAAATAAAATAAAATCTCTAATTAAAACAGAATCCATAAAAATCTCTAATTAAAACAAAATTACTAATAAAAATCACACCAAATTTGCATAAAATTAAACTAACAATTAACGATTATCAAAAGTCTCCCCACTTAGCTTCTTGCTTGTCCCCAAGCAAGACAATCAGAACTAAAAATTTCAATCTCTCATTATTCATGTGTGATGTTCTTTTTCTCAAATGTTTCTTAAATTCAAGCAAATCACCCACAACTTCATAATTAGAAATTCAACAATCCAATATTCACATAACAAAATACTAGTCATGATAGGATACTCTTATCTCACACAATTCTCACCACTGTTTCTCTCAAAAATGACATATTACTCTCAATCAAAAGGTGTTATTCATTTATCAAACAAATCAACCCTACAATTAATAAGTCAGAAGGTCTTTCAGAAGGTTATAATGTGGCCTGGCTACAAAGAATTTTTTTTTTCTTGGAACACGAAATGTACAAATAGTTTCGTAGATTATGGATACAACTTGAATCGAACTTGGAGAACTAGTTTGGCTATGACTTCTTTAACCACTTCTACTCTGAATTAATTTACAGTTGTTGTATCATTTGAACTTTGCTCAAGCTATGGCTGTAGCTTACGCTTTCCACTGTGTACCACTTTCCATCTACTATTTTTCTTTTATTTTTCCAAAACCAAATTTCTCTCTCTTTTTTTTTTCATTTGCGGGTACACTTTTATAGCAGCCTGCCTTACTTCCACAGTATCCACAACCTTCATTTAACTTAGAACTCAATTTTTCTTCAAGTTGTACCACAATTTTTCTAGCTATTCATACTCAAGGTGGGTTTTATGGACTTATAGCTCAAGGTTCCACTAATAATTCAGGCCCAAATTGGTTCACAATTTAATCTCCTCACCAGGTAGCTTTTTGGCTCTGGTTATCATTTACACTCAAACAAACAACATGCCTCCATCATCCTTATCAATACAAAGTTAATTCTAGCTTAACAAATTAAAGCAACAATTAATGTCAAGAAAATATGCACTTCAAGTTTGCTCTCAATGTCACTTCCTCACATACTATTTCACTCATATCCTGTCAATTCTTGCTAATGTTAATCCTTCTATTGTCATGTCGTCTTCCTAATTTTCTGTCACTGTTAGCTCAAGCTCAAAAATAAGCCTACACTACTTAATGCACACAGAATTTTCAGTTAACAATCCCAGCAGTTCCATTAATCCCTCAACAGCACAGACATGTTCAGCACAAAGTATATTATGTTCCAGCCATTAGTTCCTTGTGCCTAAACCTAGTACAGTTATCTAACATGCGTAGAGTTAATACAGTCATCCATAAAGCAATATATACAGTCATCCAAAAAATTAAAAGACTATACTACCACGACTTGTCTCTGATCACTCTCTTCTAATCAGCATTTCAAAATATCATCCCAGTCCTTAGCATATCCACAGATTATAAAAACAACAACAAAATTCTTCTTCCAACAGCAACCTTCAGTAGTTGCTATCCTTCTTTTTACTGCAGCAACCTTCAGTAGTTGCTTTCCTCATCATATTCCTCCTCTGCTGTATCCGCATCACTCGAAGAGTCATCTGATGATATATCATCGTTCCTAACCGAATCTTCTTCATCAACTGCACAATTTTCCTCCTCTGTATCTGGCAATATAACAAATTGTGTCTTCAAAGGCTCTATTTCCTCTATAACAGGACCCAAAGGCCCTGCTACTGCTCTTCTTTCTCTCTTTGGCCTTTTTGACGGTTTAGCTACAGGTGATTCCTTTGCTGGTGGATCTGCTTGACTAAATGGTGGGTCTGCTTGACTACCTGCTGCTGGCTTCTCTGTTCAAGTAGTTGTTGGAGCTACTGGTGGTTCATTTTCTGCTCCTGCCTCTTTACTGCCCGCATTGCTGTGTACTTCATCCTCCTCATTTTCAGCCCCTCCCACTGAACTAGGCCTGTCCCAAGGCCAGTTCAGATAAGACGACAATTCTTCATCATTCATAAATGTCTTGTCTCTCATTGCATGATACATCTGCATCATGAATCTGCAAATAGCACTTTACTGATCCTCCATGTGGAGTACATGTCTCATGATTCTTTTTTCAACTGCTTCCAGAGTTGGTGATGAGGAAGGGTGTCTTTGGTGGACTTGGTGCCCTGTTCCTTTGTTCCGGATACTCTTTTGCATTAGTTCAATGAAGCTGAATAAATTTCACATCAATTAGGGATCGAATCTTCACTTTTGGATTTACAAATACCCCTTGGCTTTCACATAATGCAGTAATTAACGTTGGAAACCCCAGAGTTCCTCTTCGTTCTCCTTGTCCCACTCTTTCTCCATCTACCACCTTCTGTATTTCATAGAAATAATATTCAAAATGTTGATGGTAAAGTCATCCTGCATGATTGAAAACAACAAGTTGTTCTTCGTTACATTGATGTCCGAAACATGTCCAGTTGGCATTACATTTGCCAGCATAAATGTCTCTAAACTTGCGCCAATGTCCTCATATCCTTTCTCCTTATTCGTGTTTCTTTGCCAGCCTTAGTCAATTGATACCTTTTTCCTGGCATGTATAGCACTGCTGCCATCTTCCTATTGCTAAATCCTTTCTTCCTGCCACATAACCTCTGATAATGGCATTGCTCCTCTTGTTTGCGATAGGGTTTTCCAGAAAGTCGTTAATAGCTTGAGGACTGTACCGAATCCACCTTCCTCTCACCATTGTCTTCCTTTTGTGCCTCTCTTGACGTTCCAGGTAGGCATTGGAGTAAAATTCCCTTACAATTTCAGCGTCAAACCTTTTCATCGACTCTGCTAACTTCCTCCAGTTTCGTCTCAGAATCCCCATCTGGAAAGGGTAGCAATCCCCAGGTCTGAGGTCTACTCTCCTTTCCGTGATGAACCCCCAACGCTTAATCTGCTCATATCTTCTAACTTTGTTGTCATTCAGGAACTTTTGAGCACTCTGCTGTGCCTGTATATTTGCTGACTACTTCTGTTCCGGTGTGTTAGAGGGAATGGCCTCATCAAAGAATTGGTCTGCTCCCCTGTATCGTTTGGCCGAACGTCCCTTGACAGCAGTATGTTTTACTCTCGGCATTTTCCTTGCAAACCACTGTTAGCACCAATTGATTCCTACAAACATTGACTACCCTTTTTTCTAACAATCAGGAAACCTAAAAACTAAAGCTTTCACCCAAAATGAAACCCTAACTACTTGCAAAAACATTTCAGAACCTACTCTACCATGGATAAATTGACTCTGATGACTCTCATGACCACATGTAACTTCACATTCATCAAAAACAAAGAAAACATCCTACCTTGATTCCTACGATGATGCGGAACAATGCGTGTGTGTTCTGTGTAGAAAACGTGAAGTTGGATCGTCTCGAACTCACTCAGTGACAAGGCCTTGTGAACAAAGGCAGTGTTCTGTTCTATTTAAACTACTCTAAAATGGGCGCTAAGTGACAATTAACTTAAGCTATAAAAATAGCTCAAAGCTAAAAATTATTTCAACTTGAATTCAAACAAACTTAATCTACCCTAACAAATCCTATACCTACTATGCATGAATTTCAAAAGCATTTAAATACTGGATTGCCTTCCAGCAAGCGCTTGTTTAACGTCATATAGCTTGACGCCGATTCCTAATCACTCAAAGTGATTACTGCTATGAGCCGTTCGACTTCACCACCTTTGTAGTGTTTCAATCGCTGCCCATTCACTAGCCAACTTCTTTTGGATTTAGCATCTTCTATTTCCACAGCTCCATATGGTCTAACTTGCTTTACCACAAATGGTCCTGACCATCTGGACTTTAACTTTCCTGGAAACAGCCTCAATCGAGAATTGAACAACAAAACCAGTTGTCCAATTTGGAATTCCCTCTTTAGCAGCTTCTTATCATGATACGCCTTAACTGTTTCTTTGTATAAATGGGAGGAATTGTATGCATTCAGTCGCATTTCCTCCAATTCATTCAATTGAAGCATCCTCTTTTCTGCTGAGGCCTTAGAATCAAAATTAAACCACTTAAGTGCCCAAAAAGCTCTGTGTTCCAGTTTCACAAGAACATGACAAGCCTTCCCATAGATCAATTGGAAAGGAGATAACACAGTTGGTGTCTTATAAGCTGTTCCGTATGCCCATAGTGCCTCGTCTAACTTCAAAGCCCAATCTTTATGTGAGGTTGCAACTGTTTTCTCCAGAATCTTCTTAATTTCTTGGTTGGAAACCTCAGCTTGACCATTACTCTGAGGATGGTATGCAGTGGCAATTCGGTGCTTTACTCCATAATGCTCTAGTACCTTTTCAATTGCACATTACAGAAATGTGCTCCTCCATCACTGATTAGGACCCGTGGTGTACCAAATCTACAAAAGATGTGCTTGTTAACAAATTTGATCACGATTTTCGAATCAGCTTTCTGTGTTGGAATAGCTTCAACCCACCTGGAAACATACTCTACTGCTACCAAAATATACTCATTAAACAGTGAGCTCGGTAATGGGCCCATGAAATCAATTCCCCAATAATCAAACACATCAATCTCTTGAATGTTCCTCAAAGGCATTTTGTGTCTCTTCGAGATGTTCCCTGTTCTTTGGCAATTATCACAGTGCTGCACATGCATATGTGCATCTTTAAAAAGTGTTGCCTAGAAAAAACCAAATTGTAACACTTTTGCAGCAATTCGATCGCCATTGAAATGTCCTCCATAAGGAGAATTATGACAGTGCCACAAGATGTTCTTTGCTTCCCTATTAGTCACACACCTCCTCAACAAATTGTCAGCCCCTATCTTGAACAAATAAGGGTCATCCCAGATGTACTGTTTGGCCTCTTTGAACAATTTCTTTCTCTGTTGCCAATCTATGTTCTCGGGAACAATATTTATAGCTTTGAAATTAACTATATCAGCAAACCATGGCCTTTCCTGTACCACCAACAGCTTCTCATCAGGAAATTCATCCAACACTTCAGCTTCTTTTGCAGTAATTGCTTCACTAGCCAATCTAGACAAATGATCAGCCACATGATTCTCACTCCCCTTCTTATCTTTAATTTCCAAATCAAATTCTTGAAATAACAACATCCAGTGAATAAGCCTGGGCTTTGATTCTGGCTTGGTCAACAAATATCTGATGACAACATGATCTATATAAATTGTCACTTTAGAACCTATGAGATGGGCTCTAAATTTCTCTAAAGCATACACAATTGCTAGCAATTCCTTCTCAGTAGTAGTATAATTACTCTGAGCATCATTTAAGACTTTGCTAGCATAGTGTATTACATAAAACAACTTCTCTTTTTTCTGTCCCAAAACAGCACCCACTGCATAATCACTAGCATCACACATAAGCTCGAAACTTAAACTCCAATCAGGGGCAGTGATAATTGGGGCCGTGGTCAGCTTCTTCTTCAAATTGTCAAATGCTGCCAAACAGTCTTTATCAAAGCTAAAAGGTGTGTTTTTATTTAGCAAATTGCACAATGGTTTTGCAATTTTAGAGAAGTCTTTATCTTCTATAAAAACCAGCATGGCCAAGAAAAATCCTTATCCCTTTGACATTCATAGGTGGTGGCAGTTTCTCTATAATCTCCACTTTTTCCTTGTCTACTTCCATGCCACGTTCAGAAATTTTGTGCCCTAGTATAATATCTTCTGTTACCATAAAGTGACATTTTTCCCAATTCAATACCAAATTTATCTCAACACACCTTCTTAGCACTATATTCAAATTCTCCGACCAGGACTGAAAAGATGATCCAAAAACTGAAAAATCATCCATGAAGACTTCTATGCAGCTCTCCACCAAATCAGCAAAGATAGCCAACATGCACCTCTGAAAAGTGGCTGGTGCATTGCACAATCCGAATGACATTTTTCTATACGCGAACATACCAAAAGGACATGTGAAAGTTGTCTTTTCTTGATCCTATGGATCTACTGTAATTTGATTAGAGCCTGAGTAGCCATCCAGAAAACAGTAATAGGCCTTCCCTGCTAATCACTCCAGCATCTGATCCATGAATGACAAAGGAAAATGGTCCTTCCTAGTTGCCTGGTTCAATTTCCTATAGTCAATACACATCCTCCAGCCAATAACTGTTTTTGTGGGGATCAGTTCATTTTTCTCATTGTGGACAATAGTCACTCCACTCTTCTTTGGAACCATCTGTACTGGACTTACCCAGGTGCTGTCTGAAATGGGATAAATCATCCCAGCTTCCAACAATTTCTGCACTTCCTTCTTCACTACTTCTTTCATGGCTGGATTCAGTCTCCTCTGTGGTTGTGCAATTGGTTTAAAATCGGCCTCTATATATATATGATGCATGTAATAAGGTGGGCTGATTCCCTTCAAGTTTGACGATTGCCAACCAATAGCTTCTTGATTGAGTTTTAGCACCTCAATTACTTGTTCCTCTTCATCAGCAGTTAACAAACTGCTTAAGATTATTGGCTTCTTCACATCTCCACCAAGAAAACTATATTTAAGGTGTGGTGGTAAAACCTTCAATTCTGGTGCCTCTTCTGCAACAAAATTCCCCATCACCAATTTCTCTCTGTTTTCTGTCTTCTATAAAAATTCCTTAGCTTGGTCTAACTCGGTAGCTAAGGCTAAAACCTCTGCCCATTTCAACAAACTCCTTTGCAGGTTTGGTGATAACTTGCAGCAGTGTGTCTGAACTGCCTAAGCCTTTTTGCACTCGACTATATTCTTCATCTAACACATCAAGCCTAAAACAATCCTTTTTGTCATTAGGATGCTTCATGGCCTCAAAGACATTGAAACTCACTTCCTCATTCTCCACACAGACCTTCAAATTCCCTTTATCCACATCTATGATGACCTTTGCTGTCTTCATAAACGGTCTTCCCAAAATCAAAGGTACATCCACATCTTCCTCAATATCCATTACCACAAAGTCAATTGGAAAGAGTAATTTATCTACCTTCACCAGCAAATCCTCAACCATACCGTATGGGTGCTTGATAGATCTATCTGCTAACTGCAATGTCATTCGTGTAGGCCTAACATCTACCTCTCCTATTCTTTTCAGCATGGACAATGGAATCAAGTTGATACTTGCACCTAGATCCAACAATTCCTTCCCTACGTACAAGTTACCCACAGAGATTGGTAGCGTAAAGCTCCCAAGATCACAAGATTTTTGTGGAATTGTCTTCTGAATGATTGCACTACACCCTGCCTCCAATTCCATTCTTTCTTCCTCAGGGAATTTCCTCTTCTTAGTTAGCAACTCTTTCATGAAACGTGCATAGGTAGGCATCTGCTGCAATGCTTCTGTGAAAGGTATGTTGATATGCAAATTCTTCAGGATTTCAATGAATCTGATGAATTGTCGCTCAGCTTCTTGTCTGGAGGGTGCATGTGGATACGACACATGTTTCAAAGGTACACCTTCCTGGATCTTCCTCCAATTCTGATTTTTATCAGACTTCTGTTCATTCTGTGTTCTGACTTCTGTATTGTTTTCAATTGTAACCACTTCTGGTTGAATTTTCTCTTTTACTCTGCCTTCACCATTTGTAACTGCTGTCTGGTTGTTTTCAACAGCCTCTTTATTCACGTCAGAACCAACCTGCTTCCCACAACGAATTGTGATAGCCTTACACTACTCCTTCAGATTTGGCTGACTATTGGCTGAAAATTGTCCACCTTGCTGATCTGATAGCTGCTTAGCCAATTGGCCTACCTGAGTCTCCAAATTCCTCAGAGATGACTCCTGATTTTTCTGATTGGTCAGAGAAGCTTGCATAAACTTCTCCCAGGTTTCCTCAAGCTTGCTAGTTCTATCATACAATGTAGACTGCTGTTGTACATAGGCTGCCTACCAGAATTTCCCGTCTCTTGCTTCCACCCCCATGGTTGATTTGGGGGATTTCTCCATCCTTGAGGGGTGGTGATTGGATAATTGCCCTGCTGACCATTCTGCCTGTCAGAATTTCCCATATATTGCACTTTCTCAGCTGTTGCTCCCACTGCAGTTTGCTGTGAGCAATTCCCATTTACATGGTTTCCTCCACAAAAATCACAGCGCAATAGTGGAGCTTGGTAATTAACAGTCTGCGTGGCTTGAACATCTTACAACTATTGTGACAATTTTGCCATTTGCTGAGTCAAAGCTTCCATATGTTGTGTCATGATTTTGTTCTGTGCTAAAATTGCATCAGTGGTATTCAACTCAAAAACTTCCTTCTTCTGCACACTTTGCCTGTCATACTGTGTTTGATAATCTGTTGTGGCTAAAGCGTCTATAATTCGAGTGGCTCGCTCCACATCCACTGCCATCATGGTTCCTCCTGCTGCCGCATCAAGGATCATTTTTGTATCCGGCCTCAATCTATTATGGAAAATGTTTAACTGTGCAATGTCTTCAAAGACATGATTAGGACACCTTCTTAGCAGCACCTTGAATCTTTCCCATGCTGCACACAAGGCTTTATCCTGTCATTGCCTAAAATTTGAGATATTTGATCTAGCCTTTATGAATCGGGATGGAGGGAAAAATCTCTGTAAACACTTTTCCTCCACATCACTCCAGCGCGTCAAGCTTTGATTAGGATGCAACTTTAGCCATTCTTTTGCCTTCCCAGTTAACGAGAAAGGAAACAACCTCATATAGGCAGCCTCTTTATCCTAATCTTCGAATCCCATGGTCGCAGTCAATTCATAGAATGTGGACAAATGAGAATAAGGGTCCCCATGTTTCATTCCTGTGAATTGATTAGCACTAACCAGCGTCAGATGTGCTGGCTTTATTTCAATAGCTCGTGTTGTGTTAGGAACAACTATGCTTGAAAATTTTCTGGGCCCTTGTTGTAGAGCATAATCACCCAGTTTTCTTCTTTGCGGCAGATCGACATGACCGTTACCCTCTTCTGCCATGATTTCACCACTAGTTTTCTCCCCTGACTGACTTTTCTGCTCACGCTTTCTCCTTTGCCTGAGCTGTCTCAACGTCTTATTGATATCTGGATCAAATAACAACTGTTCTTCTTTCCTTTGATTTCTCAGACACATCAACCACTGTACTAACAAAAGATCACGTTCACAAGAAAGATCAGTAATTCACAACGCAATTAATATGGAATTCAATTCCCAATTCTTCATCGTTCCCCGACAATGGCGCCAAAAACTTGTTAACCCTTTTCTCAACAAGTATACTGAGTTCGCAAGTAATATAAAGAATAAGTCCAGTATCGTATCCTCAGGGAATGAAATATATAATTGAATATTAAATATGTATCATGGCATTGTGAGCAAAAACAGTTAATAAAGATGGATTTGTGTTTGCGTCATAACACTTGTAATTTAATAGCAATTAAATATAAAGTAAGTGAAATAAAGATATGATTAAAAGCCTTGGGATTGAATAGTAACTCTCTTCTTCTCATACAATCATAATTAAGTAATCATGTCATCTCATTCAATTACCCGTCTTTGCAAATAAAAGTCTTTTCAACCTGATTCCTATAGCATTGAAATTCATAAATTAAAGTACCTAGCTCTATTCCTAGTTACTAGATTAATTTAATCAACATTAAGAACATTTGCTATGAACAGTCATTAAATTATAATTTATCCCTGAACTTATACATGCAATGAGTTAAACGTTTAGTTCCAATTCCAAAGAGTGCTTTCCAGTCACAATGAGAAATCTAAGATATATAAATGTTAAATGAAACGTTAACAAAGGTATTTGAATTAAATGACATAAAAACAATATTAAGAGTGCATGTGAATTTGAGAATTTACATTCAATCCCAAGAAGAAGAGAAGTTAGCTACTCTCCCATAGGATTTTATCTAATTTTCAACAGAATTTTCTCTTTCCACAATAAAAATGCATTAAATAGAAAAATCAACAATAAAATAAAATAAAATCTCTAATTAAAATAGAATCCATAAAAATCTCTAATTAAAACAGAATTACTAATAAAAATCACACCAAATCTGCATAAAATTAAACCAACAATTAACAATTATCAAAATGTTGCTCAACTTTCTCATTCCTACTCAATGTGGGACTTAGACTCACACTTGGATACCTAAGAAATCTCCTCCTCAAGTGAGAGTCCCTTCCACATTGGTACACTCCCCTCGAGCGGAAGTATTTTCAAATACGAGTACCTTAATCACAAAGGACCTTCACTTGTATCGTTGTTTACACACTTAAATGGGACACGCTTCCCCGAAACTTCTGTCAGGAAGACTTTCAATACAGGGTCAAACTGTACTCGCCCAAGCCGCAAACCATCAGCTCTGATACCACTTGTAGGGTAAATCATTGGCTCTGATACCACTTGTTGGGAAAATCCGATGGGGTAAACACCGGAGATATCTCAAACAATGAGACATGAGCTAACATATAAGGGAATGACACCACTTTCAACCCAAAACCTTAAGGCATTGGGTTTAAGGTGGTGTTTTTCCCTTATGTGGGTTGACTCGGTTCTCATTCTTGTGAGGTCTTCCTGGTTTTGCCCCCTCAGATTACCCAACAAGTGGCATCAGAGCTAATCGGTTTTGGGCTTGTGGTTTGGTGAATAATGGAAACTAACACTAGTAGAATGTTACTTTGAATGACTCTAATTATAATATTTGGAAGGTGAAAATAGAAGATTTGCTTTATGTGAAAAATTTTTATAAACCTGTTTTTGGTGATGAGAAGCCTAGTAATATAAGTGATGAAGAATGGAATCTCTTTGCATAGGTAGGTTTGTGGATATATTAGAATGTGGATTGATGATAATGTGTTGAACCATATTATTGGGGAGACAGATGTTTGGGTTTTGTGGATTACGCTTGAACAATTATATGCTAGAAAAACTAGGAATAACAAGATGTTTTTGATAAAGCAATTGTTAGCTTTAAAATATATTTATGGGACATCAATGACAGATCACTTGAACAACTTCCAGGGAATTATGAATCAGTTATCTGCTATGGGTATCAAGTTTGATGAAGAAATTCAAGGACTATTGCTTCTTGGCTCCTTACCAGATTCATGGGAAATTCTTAGAACTTCATTGTC
>Ga0123340_1004115_pt1 | contig 13726 bp, 3 predicted proteins | sample SirMexnodulemix_FD_89961 | JGI IMG/M metagenome (GOLD analysis project Ga0123340, IMG submission 89961) | Root nodule microbial communities of legume samples collected from Mexico - Siratro Mexico nodule mix | ecosystem: Host-associated > Plants > Roots > Nodule | place: Mexico: Nepantla... | reverse complement strand
GAAGAATGACTTGGCAAAGTTGCAACTTACATCCCCTGTGTGCACTAGCAAGGGTGAGAAGATAGCACTTAGTCGACGTGTTGAGAAGCATTGGCGTCTTATTGGATGGGGCCAAATCCAAGCAGGAATCACCCTTGACGTCCCTCCTGCCCCCCATCTCAGTTGAACGCAGACAAGACAAATCACAGGAAACACCTGCAGCAGCTATAAACACCCTAGAACAATTTAGATATGTGGGAAGGGAGACAATTTTTGGGAACCATTTTTGTGAGGTGGCGAAGAAAACGTTTTGATTGTTGTCTATTTTTGTTTTCACATCGTTATTATTTTATTTTGCCAATGTAACTTATTAAAGTTCAATGAGTTGTTGGTTCTGGGATGTGCTTATTAGGGGCACAATATTCATCGTTAAATGTATGTTCTTAGTAAATGTCATACTTTTGATTGAAGAATTAACTTAAAACTCAGGTTTTGGAGTTAAAAGGAGTTTAGTTTGAACGAGTAAGGGTATATGTGTACTAATTTTAGGAAAAAGAATTACCTCTTATATACACAATGCCATGAATGAAGATGAAGATATTAGATAAATCTAATACGAAGATATTTTAATCTTAAGTCGTCAAAATCAAAATAAAACATGGATATAAGGCCTTAAATTTTTATATATTGAGTGATACTGACGTAAAATTACTGGCAAATTTTGTTGAACTTGGAATTTTTTATGTCTAGCCGATCACATTCTAAGATCTTGAGAATTGCTTTAATAGATGCCTCTAATCTTGTGTCTTTTGAGTGTAAGGGTGAGACTATGCCTTGGGTTGAGATTCACCCTTTCTCCTTCACTAATGCCAAGCTCTTTTGGGCACTTCTGTCATTGCATGACATTCTGAATTCCATTCGACATCGAATATTATCGTGAGAGACTGTCAATGACGAGACAACGAATATATTTCAAACAACGAATATATTTCAAATTGTTATAATTTGAAATGAACTATTAGATGTGTAGTTATCATTCGTACAATATAATTCCTTATAATATGGTCCATTCTTTATTGAATAGCAAAAATTATATCCTTTTGGAATTGTTGGAATCAGATGTTGCATCATTGTCACTAATTTGTTGGTTACTAATATAATTTAGCATTGTAATTAGTACTTGCGCTATCAATGTAAACAATATCTTGTATACGCCCCATTTGGAAGATTTGTATTTGGCATTGGCACTTTTCCATCGGAAGTTAATTGCCCTTGTGGTAAAGAAACACCGGATCCCTATTATTTTTCCTTTTATAATAACTTTTGCTTCTCTCTTCTTTTTTTTTTTTTTCTTTTACGTTGTTCGGATATTAATACATGATGTTGATCGTTTTTAGACTATGCTGCTATGAAATTCAGTGTTGTGTTGGTATACCAATAGTGCAATACATTCTTGTAGGAAGGAGTAAATAGGAAGAAGAGTGTAATGGTGGGAGTTTTGTATATATGTTAATTCTGTAAGGAAATTTTGAAGTTACCATTCAAAATCAATTTTATAAACGCAAATCTAAACATACTAAATTTGGTTGAATTCATTTTGACTGTACTTTAGTTAATCATACATAGTGTTTAGAATAAGAAGTCTGTCATGGTTTGGTGAAATAATATTTAACTTGCTAATAAAGAAAGGATCTCGGATACAGTTAAGCATCAAAGTGTAGCAACAATTCGAGTTGTTGCGAACTCCGGAGGGGCTCAACAAAGTTAAATTTTTGATTAATTAGAAAGTGAATCCCTTGCTGAATACAAATGCTCCTACTTATACGAGTTAAATTGAAAAGCAACCGATGATGATAACCACCCAGTAACTCACAAACAACTAATTAAGAAAATACTAAAACAAAACTCTCCATTATCTCAGCCACTAACAAAACCAACCAATTTGGTGCTTGCCCATTTTCTGCGCTTCCCTTTTCCCAAACCGTTGCTGCCTCCAACTTCCGCCACGTCATCTTCAGCCACATCAGCAACAACCTCGTCAACACCCGTATCAATCTCGTGTACTAATTCATATTTACCAAATAATTGAATTAAACTCTTTTGTTATTAATGTCTAATATTTCGTATCAGTTACAAAAATTGTGCTTTAGCATATGAAAACATAGTGAGATAAATATTATGAATGATAAGTACGGTATTAGTCATTTTGTAGGTCTTGGTTCACAATAAAGATTTTCTTAAGCAAGTTGAGTAAAGAGTTGTAATTTTTCATGAAAATATGAAGTACTAGCATGTAGTGCTATTGCATGGTTTCTCTCATGGTTTTGTAATTCAATGAAGACATGGACAAACTTTCATCTACTACTTATTCTTATAAAGTATTTTTCCTGTTTGGCTGAGATTCTAGACAATCTAGAGTAACATCCAACAGTATTCCATAAATTTAGCACTAAGTTTAATGTTTTATAGCATAAACGCTAGTCCGATTCATTTAATTCTATCTACGTTAAATGAGATCCCCATCTTAATCCCGTTTATTAATTTACTTCTTCATTGGTTTGATCATATTTGAACAAAACTTCCTTTGGTTAAATTTACATGAGAAGAAAACGAAAAGAAGAAAATAAATTAAACTTTATGTAAGTTAAAATCGTCTCTTCATCTTTACTTTAAATCGAATGATTTAAATCTCTAAAGTTTAATTTATTATATGTTCTAATTTTGTTTTTTTTTTTTCCATAAAATTAAAGAGTTCACCCAAACAAGGTGATAAAGGTGACAGAGAGACTCTTCTACACATTGCGGGTAAGCTCAATCTAGATCGCAAGCTATAATGAGTCAAATTAAAATAAGTTGAAATTTTACTTAAGCTTCTAATTTATGCTCAAACTCTTAGATTATCTTTATTTCCAACAATGGAAAACCACAAAAAAAATATTAAAACAGGTAATAATTAAAGAAACATAGTCCTTGCAAACATAAATTTAAGTTTCATGTATTAATATTTACAATAATCGACTTCATTATGTTTTTATCGTTAATATTTTACTAATATTTAATTTTTTATTTTAATAAAATTATAAATTAATACATTTAACTTTCACTCAATTTTCATTCATTTCATTTAATTTAAATAATTTTATTTTTCACATTTTTTCTTAACCTTTATTTTTTTCTTACTAATTTCAATTTTTTTTTCTTTTTTTGGCAATGGTTATTTAATTTTTTTTATATCAACCCGACATTTATCTCTTCTCTTTTTTCTATTTTACTTTTCCCAAAAACTAAGAATAAAAAAATATTGTAACAAATTAATTACATTTAATTTCGTGTAATAAAGAAAAAAAAGGCAATTATTTTTTGGTTATTAAATTACTTTAAAAAATGAAGTTATGTAATTACAATTCCTATAAGCTACTTTACTAGAAAAAAAAATAGAGTGTGGGTTAATTTGTAAAATATAATATAAGTAAAAGTATGATAGTTTTGTAAATGCAACACTTTATGTTGATATGATATTTATAATATTAATATTTATCGAAAAGTAAAACAGGATCGCCAAAGGTGGGCACCAGTGGAGGTATCTCAATAATTATATTATGTTCTCGATAACGCAATTACATCATTTTAAATAAATTTTGGTACACGACTGTAAATATTTAATAATTTATACACGAGTAATTTGAAAATATGTTTTGTAACTATACATAATTATCCTATCTCAAACAAATTAAATATTCAAACGTCTGCTCTAATATCACAAATATACAACTCACAAAGACAATGCATACGCACGCCAAAGAAAAAGAAAATAAGTTTTGAAACAAAGCTTCAAGTTACCGCATGCTTAAGGAACGCACGATATTTCACGAAATCAAGCTGCATATAGGTAAAAAAAGATGCAAAACTTACAACCTAATAGTGCCGGTTGACACAAGTTGAAGAGTTTTAAAAGCGGTACCAGACATAAACTTAATCAGCTACATGCTCATGTGCAGTATAGCTCTCGTATTTGAGGCATTGCTGGTTCTCGATCATTTCTCTATACTCACGGGTACATGCCTTCTATAGCTAATACCTATACTCCACCTTCAAGACGTTAAATTGTGCATGTAGATGAGGTTAACAAAGTTATGTGTGTAACCTATGGTTTATGGTTTCTGCTCCGGTGTTTATGTAAAACAGTCTAGTCCACATATGCCACCATATTTCTGGGATTTACAACAATTCTGTTTCTATGTGTGCCTCTAATTTGAAGAACAAGACATGCTATCTAATATCCATACTGAATCATGCAAAGGATCGTAAATAAAATATTTCCTGTTTTGTAACTTTTGGGTTCCAAACCACAATTTGAGGTGATCTGGGATACATTTTATATCAACAAGCATAGTATCACTATATCTCATTTCGATACTTTGAATATTCAAATTTTCTGCATGATTGCAGAGTATCAATTGTATTCATAATTCTCTAAACCATCCTTAGTTCTACTGCTATATGCACTGTTTTTCAGCACAATCATTTTCAGAACAATCATACACAACCAACACCAACACAAGCCGGATGCAACCAAATCCAAATCATTACTCCAAAACGTAGTGAAAAGACAAATATAAGCATTGTATTAACGTAATAAGTATTCACACGAAGACACTACTAGAAAGAGAAGGTCATAAAACCCCTCAAAAGCAAAGTCCGCATAACAACCGAATTCGCATTAATATACAGAAAACATATAACATTCCATATGTGATAGTGATGATGACGATGGTGATGATGATGATAATGTGATAGCATCAATTGATTAATTAATTAGGTTAACCTCTAGCCTTGAGTTCGGCGAGGCGGCGTGACAAGTCGTCCTCGTCGACCTTTTCGGCTTCCTTGGTCGGAACGGCGTGAGCGGCGGGCTGAGGGAGGCCGACGGAGACCTCGAGACCGTAGTCGTCGGCGACCTGCTGCATGAGGCTGTTGACCTCTCCTTCGGGAGTGGAGAGAGAGGTCGATCCGGCCATGGCGCTCTCCATGAACTCCGCCTGGACCTCCATGTTCACGAACTGCTTCTCGAACTGGTCCATCGTCTCCGACATCTTCTGCAGGTTCCCCGTCGCCAGCGACGACTCCAACGATTTCACGATATTTCCCATCGACTTGCTGATCGTCGTCATCTTCGCCTGCGTGTCAAGCCGCGCCACCACGGCGTCGAGGCGTGAGGCCAGGCGGAGGTAGTTCATCTGCTCCGTGCGCTTCCGGATCGCGTTCTCCGCGTAGATCCGCGCGCCGTCCATGTTGCCTTTCTCGATCGCCTTCTTCACCTTGAGCTTCTCCGCTTTCTCCTCCTTCTCGCACTTGCGCGATTGACGCTGCAGCGACTTCGACGTGAATTTCAACTCCATGATCTGGTTCATCAGCTTCTCCGTGTTCCCCATCGTCACCGCTTCGCTTAGCTTAGGGTTTTTCGATTCCCAAATTCAGAAAGAGAGAAAGAGAAAGAGAGATAGAAGGAGAATGGAATTTCGAATTTTCAGTTGAATTGAAATATGAGACCTTTCTTAGGTTCCTCTTTTCTACGTTTTTTTTTTATTTGTAAAGGAATTGATTGGGCTGGGTTCCTTCCACGAAAGTTCTCTCTCCGCGTTACCCTTCTCACACGGCCCAAACTCTGTAAGTATTATTAATATTCAAAACTAGTAAACATTTGAACTCATTGCATAAAATTTTTTTATATTATATGAACAATTTATAAGTATTGTTGGTCACATGTAAAAAACTTAAATGAAAGAATTATATTATTAATATTTAGGAAAATAATCGAAGCATTGTGATAATTCTATACAACAACTAATATTTGGTTGTTATATTTTGCTTGTTTCTTTTCCTTAAAATGGTATACAAAAAAATCATGTTAGAAAAGTACAAATGGTATATTTGTGATATTAATGTTTCAATTAGTGTAATTTGTCAACCATGAAGAAATGGACATTCATTTTTATATCAATATTACATTGTTACCTTTTGTTACTGGTGTAATAAATATTGATAACAATAAGGTTGAAATATGAATTAAAGTTAATTGCTAACTGGACCAAATGATATTGGTTGTTAATTTGACCAATGATAGATTATTCGCATTGGTTGTTACTTTGACCAATGATAGATTATTCGCATTTATAATTGTTATTATCTTGCAGGAATTTCTGGTGTAGCATAACCAATTTACAATCATGTTGATGGAATATAGAGACTCTGTAATTTAACTTTTGATTAACTATCTAAATCAAGTTATTTACATCGCGTTTGAAGATAAATGCTAATTTGAAGTTAGCCGAAAAAGAAACATATGATTAGAAGAATATGAAAAAAATGTGCAAACATATTTTGATTGGTGATAAATATCGATACAAATTCTAAAAAGTATTCACGTCATCATTTTCCTATGCAAAATTCGAAAAAAAATAAATAAAGCAATGATAATTTTTTTAAAGAGAATAATCAATCATCATCAATACTATATTTTAAATTCCAGATTTTATAAGTGAATGCAAATATAAATAAAAATATCTAATGACATTGTTTAAAAATATTACTGAATTTATTTAGCATTTTTCATTCATAAAATAAAATAATAGATTTGAAATTATTTTCTTTCATATTTCCTGACTCGATATTTATGTTAAAACATAAAAATATTTTTTAAATAACGACATTAACATTTATATTTTTGTGTACTATCATACACAATTCTTATATTATAGGAAGTAATTGATGAACAGTTTCCGTAATCAAATTACCTTAATGTTGTCTTGAACCTTTAATCAAATAATATATATATATATACTAGCTACGTAAAACATATATTATAATTATCTTTTATTTAATATTTTTCCTAACTTTTACCATTTCCATCACCCATGTACTCGGCATCCAGCTGTTTGACTATGTTTATATGATTTGATAGTTATATTTGTTCAAGAATTATCTAAAAATGTCAACCAGTTTCACAGTTTTACGGTCAAAGAACAATGTTTTTGTGCAGTTATACATATTTCCGCCTTCCTTCACAGATGATATAATATGAACATCAATCCTTGATAATTAAAACTTCTTGAACAAAAAATCCAGCCCAGGTAGAAAATCTATAGCATAGTAGTCTCGGTTGTATATTGAAAACACAATAAGTGGCTCTCCAGACAAAACACAAAAATCTAGAATTGAGTTCTAGAAAACAAAAACTACAAAAGGATAGTAGAAATGTAGAATGCAAATTAAACACTTCTCTCAATTCACTTCCTGCCAACGATCTTCACAGCCTGTCTGTTTCTCTTCTTCACACCAGACTTTGCAACTTTCAGGCTCCTATTGACTGCGCTCAACCTAGCCAGAGCTGCCTTTTTCAGATCAGGCCTGTAGTAGTTATCCGCTACCTACAACGCAAATCACAAAGTAGATAAAATTAGCTGCGTGGTTCCAATGAATTAACAGGAAGTATATCACAAAGCTGCTAGCAGTCAACGAGAAATAATTAACAAAGGAAAGAGACCATTAACAATGGCATCACTACATCCATGAAAGAACTTTTGGATGATAAAAAGCTCAGAAGCCAAGCGTAACAAGTAAATTTCATTGAAGGAACCCCAAAACGGATTTCTTCTTACATGTTAGAGGCTCATCACCGCTGGGTAAAAATCACTCATGGTAGAGATTTAAAAGGTCTCCATTCTAAAATTTGACGCACCAAAACCACTTTTTCAACAGACGTATTTCTCAACAAACCAACAAATGAAGATATACAAGGAATGTACAATATGATGTCGCAGAAATTCAACTTATGTTGCAACGAAATGCCTTAAAAATGTTAGGCTAGCACCAAAACACGAGAAAAATCCCACTTACGTGTGCCAAAATGCCTTTTAAGTCTAACAAGTAATCTACAACAACCACCAATAATCTGGGTAAACAAAATCTTTATATAACGTTAACTAGTTTGCAATTCAACTGAAGCAACGTAATTTTTTTTCACACAAATGATAAAAACCCATCTACAAAGCCCACATGGTGGCAGTTCATATGTAGAAAAAATAGCTACCCTAGCACACATTGTTGTCATGTGTAGAGAAAGGCAATTAACAACCATCAACATTTTCTCTTGATCAATATCAAATAGAAATGCAGCTACCACATAAAACAAATATTTTCAAATAGGAATATAATCAGCTGTCTAGAACTATACACCATTTACTCCATGTCATTAAAACGAAACAGGGAAAACACCCCACAAAACACAGAATGATCGATTCAGTTCCCTCCCAAATTACCTGATTTTGCACTGCCTTCGCCATTCTTCTGAACTCTTTTTTCATGACAGATTTGTGAAGCAAGGAAGCAGGCTTATTTTGTTTCTTTGTCTTAGTTGTGGCCAGTATCACAGCTTGGTCTTTACCAGCAGGCTGAATAGTCACAGTTTTCTTGTTCGCCAAACCTATCATAAATTCACAAACAAACATTGATTACCTACAATCACCTGGCCTCAAAAACCCTATAGCAACTAAAACCTATAAATCAACAACACATTTTAAATGATTTTGACTTCACTAAGAGGATGATTACCAGAGTACTTGAAAGTGTTGAGATTGTAGAGATTGTTGGGTTCTCTGCTGAACTGCACGCTCTGAGTGCCCCTTCCGAACTCTTTCACCAAGAAAGAGTTGTTCTTCTTCACGATCTCCCAAATCAATTGTCCTGGCACTGTCGTCATTTTCTTTTTCTTCTGCTACCTTCACACAAGATCTAAATTCTAATCACAAGAACCTTAGCTCGTTGTGCAGGAGAGGGTGAAGAAGAAAAAAAGGGTTTCTTTCTGTCACAATTTATACCGAGTAAAATGGAAAACCCTAACTCCTCGCCTTCGGATGGACCCGGTCCGATTGCTTATTATTACTGGGCTATAGCCCATCTAATATAACGTTAAAGGGATCGATTCTTCTTGCACCTCCATGGTTTTATAAGAAAATATTTCTTTTTTTATTTTCTTGTATAGAAGCGCTTAAGAAGAAATTATGCAAATGAGTTATAAAATTCTGTAATTTAGATTTTAATAAAACTATATCGTAAGAAAAATAAAATGAAGAACTTTATAGATTTATAGAATTTGAGAATTTTTCATATTTTTGTTATAAACTATTCAAAATTGTAAAAAATTAGAATCGATACAATATCTAAGTCATTTATAAATCAGTTCTAATTTGATATTGAAAATAAAAATGTATCATTTGATTCAATTGAAAATTGATGAAATAAATATGAATAGTGTTTTTTTCTTCTTTTGGTATAAAAGATGTATAGAGAGCGTTTCCTTTCTTGACGATTTTGGACGGAAAATAAATAGCGAGTGGTCCACACAAAAGACTCAACTCAAAAGCACTTATCTTTAAATACCAAGACTTTGCCTCTTATAAATTAAAACATAGCTAAGCTGCAATTAATATTCGTCCATTTTATTGTGTGACCATAAGTTAATCACAACCTTCAAAATTACACGGCTAAAGATGGAAAGACCATAAGTTATCTTTATTCTAGGTTATGTTCGAGAAATTATGTTATTTTTAAAATATGAAATATAATTTGATTGTTTTTGTAAAGATTTTACGCATCTCAAAATTATTTTTAAAATTTTAATTTATGCGTTGTTTTATACGTTTTGGTTTGTTCTATATTGATAATTTGTTTTATTGAAGATGTCTTAAACATGAAAAGGTTAAATAACTAAAACATAACTTTGGATTATCCGGTTCATTATATTTTGATGTGGTTATTAAGGCGTTACTAATTATACATAATTTTTATATGTATTTATAATTTTATTATACAGTGTTAGTTAGGAATTACACATGTTTTATATATGCATTCATCAACCCAAAGTGTTAGTTAGGAATTAAAAAATATTAAAATATATAAAAATATTTTTTTATTTCTTAACCAGTTACTAAAAATTATGATATTAATACTTTCCATAAACATGTCTCCATATTTTGTTTCACTTAGAAATTTTTCTAAAATATTTTAATCACAAAAAACATTTCTCACTCTAATCTAAAAATTGAGACCAGCAACCAACCTAGAAAGAGCTAAATATATATATCCAGTGAAACAAGTACACATCTCACCATCAACAAAAAAAAGAGTCATAATCTTAAATACTTTAATCTAAGTCGCTTCCCGCCATATCTCATTGGGAACAATGGTTAAGTATAACATGGGAGAAATGAGCATAAACATATATTAAAATTATATGCATAAACATATATTAAAATTATATGCAGCTTTGCAACTACTTTCAATAGTATTCTCTTATTAGAATTGAACTTTCAGTTAACAAAATACAACTCTACTTCCCAAGAAAAGATCAACACTATAATAACGCTGCAGGAGTTGCATCCAAGTTTGGACTTCGTCAAACTGAACCTGCAGTACAACTTGTGCATTGAACAAAATGACATTGAAATTTGGAGAAGAGAGTGGTCCACAATAGTTCACTGTTGGAAGTCAACTTAAGATGACCACACAACTTGATCGAGGAATCAGCTAGACTGTGATGCTTTCCTTCTAGCGATAATGCATATCTATCCAACATTTTTGTGGTACAAATCCACTTAAAGAAACTAAATTTGCTAGAATGTGGATGCAAAGTGGAAAACCAATTGCCAAACTCGGACACTTACAAATAAAAAAACAACAAATGTGCATTAAAGATTATCTCCTTTGAAGCTCGTCGACCCTCCATTGAAAAGGAATATAATTATATATTGTGCAGTTCTGATATTCAACCAGATTCAATGAAATCACATTTATTTAATGGGCAAGTAGCTTGCCAAGTAGGACACTACCATACAAACAGCCATAGGTTCTCCAAAAAGCTATTATTAAAAACAGCATACTATAAATTGCGCATGTAAAATACACAGATAGAGTAAATAAATTAGAATCTCCAAGCCATGGCAACACTTGTACGTGATGAGATTGAAAACAATCTCACTACAACAACATTCATATCTCTCCATGCCCAGCCCTAAAAAATTACCTTTTTTGCTTCTCTCTTCCATCATTGGTAAAAGTGAAGAACACCACCATCCACAAACATAAAAATGCATCACAATGAAACTTTAAAAGCGGCCCTATTGATATCATATATATCAATATCCTAAAGGATTAAACTTAAGCTAGTAATATATATAACTCTTTTCACAACATGTCTAAATATACAGATCAGAATATTCATAAATTTTCATAGTTAGACCCAGGTGTGAAAATTGCAAGGTTAGACCACCCATTTGTACCATTCCAACAGCTAGAATCACCATTTTGCATACTCAGAAAACTTTCTGCTTTCCCATTTCTTTCAATCTCCAGCACCGGGTTCCGACCAGAACCCGGATCCGCCATTTGACCCGACCCAACATTCTCCCCAAATTCTTCCATTTCCACAGCTTTTAGATTCGCCCCAGTTGATTTCAGACCCTCCAAGAGGTTCCCCAGATGGCCACCTGATGCCAAAAGAGAACCGAAACTCCCACCACCAGCAACCGGGTTAGGGCAAACACGGGTCGGGGCGGGTTCTATAGCAGGTGACGGGGAAGCGCGTTTGGTGTTGGTGGATGAGGATGAGCGTTTAGCGTTCTTTCTGCTTCCACCCCCAACGGGGATGTTTCTCAATGCACCACCTTTGGTCCAATACCTTCTGCAATTTTTGCAAAAATGGCGAGGCTGCGAGAGGTTGTAGTTGTTGTAGTAACAGAACTTGGTGTTGATGGAATCGCAACGCGGACACTTAAGCTGCTCTTGTTCGGGAAAGTGGGGTTTCAAGGGTTGGAACAACGCTGGATCCTGCATTCTCCTATTCCCAAAAGGACTTCACTTTCGAAGCCCCTTTTGTTAAGATCTCAAAAGAAGTGAGGGGAAAGTAGAAAGAAGACAAAAAGGTGGGATTTTTGTAGAGAGGGTGAGACGGGTTAGTTTGTATGGAGCTACAGAACCGACCAAAATCCTAATAAATGAAGCCGAAGAAACAAACTTTTGTATGCAGAAGCGAACGAAATCAACAAAGTTGTTGTGTGTTTGAAGATAAAGAAAAGAAAAGCTCAAAGGGACAGAAAGCTACAGGGGTGATTGAGCTTGGAAGTTGGCTTGTGGAGGGAGAAACCGGCTGAAAAACTAGGAAGGGATTTAACTGGGCTCAGCAGATAGCAAACAAGATTCGAGAAATTAGGGAAAGTGAGGATTTTTATTTTAGTTGATTAAGTGGTATTTGAAGAAGAGTGAGTTTGAAAATGTTGATATGAGATATGAGATGACCTAACGTGAATGTGACGCGTGAATGATAACTACCTCTCTCCGCAGCCTTCAGATAGAAAGGGAAAGTGCATTCTCTCTTCTCTTCTGCTCACTGCTCCAACCATTGGCTTCAATCTTCTGCTAGGTTCCCGAATCCACTTTTAACCATGTTAAATAACTACTTTTTCCTTTTACACTAGTTTTTCTTCTTCTTGACAAATGGTGTGCTTTAGGTGTAAGATCCCTATCAAGTCACAAATCATCACTAATTGTAAATAACTAACCTTGTGTCGTTGGTCAAGTTCAAAACCAACGGACAACAAACAATAGATTAATACAAGTACAAAAAAAATTTGGTAAAGAGACAAATAAGAATATCGAGAGAGGGAATTAAGTTTAAGAACATATATTCCCGTGGTTATAAACTAATAAACATATGACTAACGAATCAACTCGTTTTTTTCTTTCGAATGTGTGCGATGTTGGAATGTCTCTGGTAACTTGATTATCAGATTAATAGAACATCATCCAAACAGAGACAACTAATGACCTCATTACTATTTTGTTTTGTTTTATTTTATTTTCTTAAAAATAATATAATTATATAATATATATTTTTTAAGAAAGGGACATAACCGACATAGGTGGAAGCTTGGTGGGTTGAGTGAGCCAAGCCAGCGCGTGGGTTAGAGCCGCCGGCAAGTGTGGCCCAGTGAGTCCACGAGAGGCTTGCGCGTGAACAAAGCAAGTGCACCCCATCATGATGTGGCTTTGATCAGCGGATCAGGACCGTTGAATGGGTTTGCGTTGAGTTATCGCCACCCCAACAAAGCCACGACCAATGTCAACCGCGACACGTGGCGGAACCCCATAAGTGGCACACGCACTAGAATAAGTGGAGGTGCTGGAGTGACAGGGCTATAGTGGTAAATTGAGTATGGGGAAATGCTAAAGCAACACGCCGGTGAGAGAGATGTGGAAGACGGTGGGTCCCGGGGGTTTGTATTCTCACTGGGTGTTTTGTCTGAGGTGGTGGCTGTGATGTGGGAATTGTGCAATGGAGGGTGAGGCTAAGGGAGCATGTGGGTCCCACGGTGTAACGAATTATTTGGACGGTCATGATTTGTTATGGTCGATGGATTAGAATTGAAGAGAGGCACCGTCCTCGTGCGCACAACGCATAGGTGAATGATTAAGTGGGCCCCACTTACAACTATTTTCTCTAGATGATATAATCCATACATTAGTAAAACTTATTAGAGGAGCTGATTTTATTTTGTCAAATATTAGTTTAACTTTAATAAATAAATTTGGAAAAGTCAACTCGGGAGATAAATGTAATTTACACAATCATTTGTGTGACTTCTATCCTATCGAAAATTACTTTTTATTCTTGTTATTTTTGTAAAATAAAAAT
>Ga0123340_1004114_pt1 | contig 13728 bp, 8 predicted proteins | sample SirMexnodulemix_FD_89961 | JGI IMG/M metagenome (GOLD analysis project Ga0123340, IMG submission 89961) | Root nodule microbial communities of legume samples collected from Mexico - Siratro Mexico nodule mix | ecosystem: Host-associated > Plants > Roots > Nodule | place: Mexico: Nepantla... | reverse complement strand
CTCCAAATTGAAATTAAACGTATAATACACCTTACCTTTACTTCAATTGATGATATAATTGGCAATGTAGCTTGAATTTGGTAATGCTGGTGCGTTAATTTCTTCACGCAGAGGATGCTTCGAAGAAGAGGAATTTGCTGCTGGGCGTGGAAGAAGGTATTGTGGAAGTGCTGGACATGGAACAAAGCAAAAATGGGGCAGAAATGGTGCTGAACGTGGAACAAGCGCTGCTATGGAGGTGCAGGCTCGCCGGTGATGAAATGGGAGGGGAGAGGTGCGTCTGAGAGTGAAAAAAGAAGAAGGGTAATTTGGACCTTTAACAAAATTTAAAAGGATATTTTCGTAAAATTGTAATTAGTATGGAGGTGCAGGAAGTCGTCATGGAGGTGCAGAAAGAATCACTCAAGACGCAATGTTTCCAGAAAAAAAAAAAAAAACTGATAATGGGCCTTTAAATTTCAACCGTGGACGGCCTGCACTTCATAATTCCAAAATCAATAAAATATTCTTTTAAAATTTGTATTCCAAATTATATAATTTATTATATTTAAAATTATATAATCTGAAATATAATCTTTTTATCTTTTAAATTGTATAATTTAGAATAAAAAAATATAAAGGATACTGAAAAATGAAGAGGTCTGAAAAATATAAAGGATACTTTTGCTTTCACTATAGAGGTATAGAGGTGTGAAAAGATGTATTCTCAACCGTGATATGCTTTTTTAGGCAATTGCTTCCTAGATTTCCTCGTTTTGCTTCCTACATTCCATTGTATTTTTAAAATATTAGAATTATTTTTAGAGATATAAAAATATCTTTCGCAATTGGTATTTCAAAATAAATATTAGAGATATAAAAATGATTTCCGAATTTGATTTTCTAAAATGAATTTTAAGAGCGCACAAAGTAATTCTGGAAAATATTTTTCGGAAATATATTTTGTTCCGAAACAGACCATGATTTTGGAAAAAAAAAATTGCTTCCGAAAATTTCCTAAAAAATAATTTTCAAAAAGTAAAAAAAAGCGAAAAAACAGTCACCCCTTCTACGCAAATACCATACAATCATATAATTAACACTTATCTCTATACTCCCAAACAACCGAATCTGTAATGTGAAAATGTCTTCTGCCACGCTGCCGCCGATCAAGCTCCTCTGCAGCACCTCCTACAATGACAATGTGTCTCCCACAACAACCCAAATCCCCTTTTGTCTTAGGTAACAGGGCTATCAATGTCTATTCATATATTTAATGGGATGAAGGAAGTAAGTGTGGGGTGCAGGAAGCAATTTCTGATTTTTGAGTTTGTTTAGCCCGGCCCCATTTGGTTAATCCATTGTAGCTCGGTCAGTTACAAATTTATTTTGTAATAGGCAAAGTTTAAGTTGATAAATAAATATTAATTGATTAATAGTTACCTAAATAAATAAATATTAAATGAAATATATTTTTTAAAAATTTAAATAAATATTAATTATTTAAGTTTATTCATTTGATTCAAATACTTTCTTCAAATATTAATGCCAAATTGCGTCGTGCACACTTGGTATTTTTGTGTAAATTGTGTACGTGGAGAACATGTTTTGTTGCTTGAAGCTAAATATTACATGCAACCAATATTTGACTGGAGTGGAATATTTGAATTTAAGGCATGAAAACAAAAAGAAATAGTTTACTTCAAGCTGAAAGTTGTTTGCACGAAAAGAAATTTCATATTGAAAAAATAGACAAAAATTTTGTCCTTCAACGACTGTCATAATTATAAATAAGTTGGAAATGTGATGACACACGTAATGTTTTATAAATATTTTGTTAGGTTTTATAAATATATAATTAGGCCAATAATCATAGTTATAATTATGATAATTTTTTTATCAGCAGTTATAATCATTATAATAATTGTATTAAAAAGATAATCCACTCAAATCAACGATTAGTTGATGAAATTCAAATAACTTATTTTTGTCATGTGCTTTTAAATTTTAAATTAAAAAAACCGAGTAACTGTTTTATTTTATTTTATGATTAAGTTAATCAATATTAGCTTACTTGAAAAATAACCAAATTCAGATGGAAATGAACTCTTTCAAACACACTTATATTATTAAATAAGAATTTGATTTAGCTGTTGAAAATTAAGATGACATCAAAATGAAGGTATGGTCAACAATAAGGTTCACAGGAGTTTGGATAAAATATTATTACATATTGATTTTTCAAAGAACAAATAATGGAGGTTGGTTGGTTAAAAAATTCAATGTTCACTGATATTTCTTTATTTTTTTTTCCTATCTTTGAATTTATATCATAACCTGATTCATCCTATTGTAACAAATCCTTGTAAACGTTGTCAAAAGTTAATCTTTAAAAAGCATAAAGAATGTTAACAATGTAAGCAGCCTTATTCAAAATTATAATGCAGCAAAAGAAAATGATTGTTTCTATAATATTATTTTTAAATTTAACTTTAACATATTGTTTTTAAAATTTAACTTTAACATAGTAGTTCAAAATATTATATTCTTATATTCAAATACAACAAATTTTTTATTTAAATTATTATATGTTCTTGCAAGACCGGTTAGTCATAATAGTCATCAAGTAAATGGTTGTTTCTAGTAATTTTTAAGTTCTAATCATGTCTCCGATGCTCTTTCCAGTGTTCACGTTTCTGGGAGGAGTCCTGCAGGCACTCCCACGATCAAGTCTGTGATTGTCTGAGTAATAGTATGTAAGTAGGATCAAGTAACCATATCTCATGTCTTGAAATCATCTTCTTATTTATAGGGTTCTGGATGGGTCTTTGAATGTTTGGACTAAGGGTCCAGATTGCTACAAGTGTTTTATGTACTCTGTTGCTTAAGGTATCCAAGTTTATGATTGTCATATGTCTCTCTTATTAGTGCTTACGTGGCCCAGAAGAATTAAAGGCTTTTGACCACTTAAGATGTTCGTGCTGACGATTGTTATATGTCTCTCTTGTCAGTGCTTCCATGGCCTAGAAGGATTAAAGGCTTTTGACCAATCTGGCTTAGTTTATGCCGGCTTATATGGTGATAGTATGGATGGACACTTGTCGATTGACCCAAGTTAGGCATCAATTATGTATTGGGTGGGTTAGCTGGTAGGATATTGGATAAAATCTGTGAAGATGAAGATGTTACTCACAACAAAACCTTTAGTGAAAGTTCTCACTAACTGCAATGAAGAGAATGAAGAATAGGAAGATGAGGAAGCGAAAGAGTGTAAAGAAGGCTTAGAGAGGGGTAGAGAGATGCAATAGAGCATATTCCAGAAGCAAGAAAAGGTTGAAGAATTAGCTCAAAGCTCAAAATCTTGAGCTGAAGCAATTATCCTCTCATCTGAAATATATATTTTTGGCAGAAAATGGGGGCAAGCTTGTGATCATCAATAATACGTTGACATCAATTACCATGATTGCTTTTTACCCTCGGTTGCCCTCGTTGAACTTCGTGTACTGTTAGGTATTCAAGTGTGAGTCTAAGTCCCACATTGGGTAGGAATGAGAAAGTTGAGCAACATATATGAAAGAAGACCCGCAAGCCTAATACCTTAAGGTTTTGGGTTGAAGGTGGTGTCATTCTCTTATATGGGTTTGGCTCAGTTCTCATTGTTAGAGATCTCCCCGGTGTTTCCCCCTCAGACTCTCCCAACAAGTGGTATCAGAGCCGAAGGTTCGTGGCGGTGACCGGCTCATACGAGTATTTGTTAGGTATCCAAGTGTGAGTCTAAGTCCCACATTGAGTAGAAATGAGAAAGTTGAGCAACATATAAAAAAGAAGACCCACAAACCCAATGCCTTAAGGTTTTGGGTTGAAGGTGGTGTCATTCCCTTATATATGTTGGCTCCGTTCTCATTCTTGTTTCTCTCCCCGGTGTTTCCCCCTCGGATTCTCCCAACAAGTGGTATCAGAGTCGTTGGTTTATGGCTTGGGCAAGTGAGGGGTCATGAGTAATGTACTCGACATTGAGAATGCTTCCGCTAGAGGGGGAGTGTATCAATGTGGTGGAGGAGTGACTCTCACTTGAGGGGGAGATTGTTAGGTATTCAAGTGTGAGTCTAAGTCCCACATTGGGTAGGAATGAAAAAGTTAAGCAACATATATGAAAGAAGACCCCCAAGCCTAATGTCTTAAGGTTTTAGGTTGAATGTGGTGTCATTCTCTTATATGGGTTTGACTCAGTTCTTATTGTTAAAGATCTCCCCGGTGTTTCTCTCTCAAATTCTCCCAACAAGTACAAATCTATGTATCCTCTTATGTTTACTCTTTCTCCTGATAAACCCACGATCTGATTGTCCAATGGGATTATTGCATCCTTAGCCAGTCACATCTTCTTAAAGGTTTTTCAGTAGAGGACATCTACTGAACTACCTTGGTCAACCAATATGTCTTTATTATTGCAAAATTTGCCACTTCAATAGTTATGACCTATGAAGCTCGGACACTTCATTTTAGGTAGCATATCCGTGTCCGATACGTATCGGACACTGACACCCGTACGACACTCGTAGGACACGTATCGGTGAAGTGTCCAATTCAAAAGACAATTTTTTAACTATCGGACAATTCTAATATAGTTCTAACACAATTTAAAAAAGGAATAATACAATTATTTTCTAAAAACTCATAAACTTTTTACAAAAATAAGATATAAATCTTGTATATAATTAAGAATATTTAGATTATACATGTTTTTTTCATTTTTTAGAGTTTAGATAAATGAATTAGATCCATTTTTTATTATATTTGACTTTATAGATGTTTTTTAATACATAAATATATTGAAGATTAAACAGTGTTAGTGTGTGTCGTATCCGTATTAGTGTCGGGGCTTCGGAGGTTATGACCATGAAGTCGTCTTGTTTAGGGTGATGTCCTTAAAGTCTCAGTCGGTAAAGTTTATCTCAGATATGCTTCGTTATCTGCGGTGAATGATCATGTGAACAATCCGGATTGCTCTCAAATATTTTTGCGAGCCGAATATGTCGTTCTGGCACCCCAAATCCTTCCGAAATCGTATTGATCACTGCTCTCACTGGCGCCCCCCAACGTCGTGGACTTCTTTCTCTGAGCTGCTGAGATCGTGTTCGGCCTTCCCTTCTTGTCCCAGGACTTCTTTCTGCCGAACTCCTCTCTCTCAGACTTCTCTCCCTCGGACTTTTCTCCCTTGGGCTTCAAGCTCTCGATGGTCCATACGCGTACGGTTTATGTTGCTCGCTTTTTGCAACATAACGTTGCAGGTGTTTGTCTTGGATAAGCTATTTAATTTTGTCTTTTAATGCCGTACACTCTTCAGTGTTGTGGTCGTAGTTGCGGTGGTATCGAAAATGCTAGCTTTGGTCAGCATTGGGTTAGGAACGGAATTTTGAGGTGTAGGAATCAACTCCGTATTCAACGCTTCATCTATAATAGGAGTTCAGCATGTATTGAGTGGAGTGTACTTGGAAAACTTGGGTTTCTAGTTCCCTCTCTCGGCCGCTGTATCCCACGGTCTCTTTTGTTCTTCCTGGCCGGATTCTTCTCCGCCCTCACTTGATTTCTAAACTCCTTGAGCTCTTGGAGTTACATGAACTTAGCGGCCTTATGATGGAGTTTTGTCATCCGTTACTTTGAATCTACCCCCCAATAATTTTTAAAATAATTATTTATTTTCTTTAAGTGACTTTCGCATTATTTGTTCTGGAATTTTTTTTCTAGATTACACCTTTTTAAATTCATGAAATATAATGTAGATCATATTTTCTAAAATAGGATCAAATTTCCAAAATAAAATTTTTAGAACACAATATATTTTAAAACAAACTTGTCAAAATAAAATTTTATAAGAAACTTTTTAAAATTTGTATAATATTTTTCGGAATGCATTTTCGGAATGACTGTTAGAGATGGAACTTGAACACATTTTATATATTTCAGAATGAAATTCCTTTTTACTCCTCTTCTTCGAACTGTAGTAAGTTACTGTGACGGTGACGACTGGTATATTAAAAATATGATGGGGTGCAGAAAACAGAGGAGTGGAGGAAACAATTGCCAAAGAGGTATCTGTAAACATCATTTGAAACAACATGAAATATGATTATCTAAAACTCAAGACAAATTACTAGGAAGGTCCTAGGCAAGAACGCTATAATTTTGAACAACTAACTTTCTACTATATGAGGAAAAAAAAGATTGTAGAGATGGGAGGAAGAAGGATGGTTTAACTAGAATGAAATATTGGACATTAGACATGATAAGCATGGTGGGGGTTACATTGAGTATCCAGTACATGTATATATATCTTCACAACGGGTGTAAAACTCTGCATATTTTGGCCTGACCCCTGTTCTATTGATCACAAGCAGGCCACCATGTATTTCACACTAATCACTACAACGCTTGACTCTATGTTTCACTATCTCTTTACATTTGATTTTGGGAATCCGTCGAGTACAGCAAGCCGAGACCGGTTTGCTGTCTGGCGTGCTCCGGGATGAGCTTAGGAAGCAGTTCAGGGGGCGCTCCATCTAACTGCATTCAGTTTTCATCACAAAAATATTAACATGCATACCATTGGTGCAGACCATGAAAAAGACATTATCATTTTGTTAAAGCCCGTGTTGAACAAGAAACAATGCAAAAGCAGTGGGTATCATATCTAATAGAAGAAACTAATTAGATACATACTTCCTGTTTGAAGTTAAAAAGGGGAGGCAGTGAACGACCATTAGGTAGCCGAGCATTGGGCTCACGAAGCTCGTCAAAGAAAGGATGTGCCAATGCTTCCACCTTTAAAATAGAAACCACCAGTGAAAACTATGCTAATTTTATAAATATTTCTTAACAGTGTGTGAACAATTTGATGAAACATGTTAACAAAAATACTTCAACCACAGAAACTGACTGCAATCATACCAATTAACGACATACCAAGGCATGTAGATCTAATCTCAGCAAAAACAAATAAGGGAACTTCTATATTAATGTCAAAAGTTTTCGTATCAAAGCTGGATGTTTTAACTTTAAATATGCTAATATGATTCAGTGGTAAATGTGCCTTGATAAGATGGCAATGGAGGAGATGGTATAAGGTTTTGCCCTACTTACTGCGCTGTAACGAAGTTTTGGTGAATATTGGAGAAGCCTTGATGTAAGGTCAATTGCTTCAGGAGGCATTCGCTTGTGAAAAACCTGCGCGAGGGATCGTTGCATCAAATGAGTCCATGCACGTTCACCGAAAAAAGCTCTCGGAAAAACTGCTTGTTATTATAAAACAAGAGGAGGGTAACAACGAACGCAATTACCTTATGCCAAGGATGAGCTTTGATATGGGGGAATCTGAAATCTGTATAATTGGGGTTCATGCATCGAATTTCTTCTCGAGTAGGAGTGCCAAGAACCTACAAGAAGACACATCAATAGTTATCTCTGTAGCTTGATTCATACAGTTCAGGGTAACATCAGTATAGACAACGCATCACCTTGATAATTTCAACAAGTTGGTCGACTTGATTTTCTCCCGGGAACAAAGGCTAAAAGAAAAATTTGAAAGTAAAGGAAATCAAGATTACATTTCTCATAGACTATAAAAACTTGTTATGTACGAGCAACATTAGAGCATAGGTTGCCTAAAGTTTTAACAACCTGGCCTAGAAGAAGTTCTGCAAGGACACAACCAGCTGACCAGATATCAACAGAAGTTGTGTACTCTGTCGCACCAAATATTAGTTCTGGGGCCCGATAGTACCGTGAGCATATGTATGAGATGTTCGATTCACCATTCACCTGACAAGAAATACATTTTTAAGATCATACCTTAATTTTTATGAGCAAATATCTGTAATCAAATTAGTATGTGATCCAAACCAATGCCCTTTCTTCTATTTATTGAAAAATTAATGAGTTGTGATCCAGTTTAATAGCAACATTATTGGTTAGGGGCTATTTACTGAAATGCCAATTATCACATACAAAATTAAAATTGCACTAGTGAACAAATTTTAAAAGAGCTTTTTGAATTCTATGATCCAGGTACGTTGCGTGTTACACTAGCATTACACATCCAACATTGACGAGGTAGCATACATGTTTAAATTAATGAAATGCACAAGAAGAATACCAGCATACCAGAACTTTTGCACTCCCAAAATCGCAAAGCTTGACTTGATGTGTGAGTGGATCCACCTACAGAACAAATGGACATTGGATTCAGTGTAAATGGATGCAATCCTTGAGGAAAAATACCAAATGAACAACTTACCAAAAGATTTTGAGGTTTCACATCCCTATGGCAAACTCCTGGTACGGTATGGATATATGCCAGTCCCCTAAAGATCTAAACATCACATCCCAACTCAAACATTACAAAATTTCAAAAGAAAAAGTAAGGAATAAGAACATATCAAACCAAACTGCAAAAAGAGAAAATTTCATACCTGATATGTATATAATTTCACATAGATTAGGGGAATTCTCTGGTTTATACTACTGTAGTGCTTTATAACTCGGAAGATAGTCTCAGGGACAAAATCCATCACCAAGTTCAGAAAAAGCTCATCTCTGCTTGTTGTAGAGAAGAAACAGTGCCTCAGGGAAATTACGTTTGGGTGATCCATCATGCGCATTAACTGCAGTTCACGATTTTTGTATCGCCTGTCCTGCAAGACCTTCTTTATAGCCACTGCCTCCCCAGTCTCCAAGCACTTTGCCTTTGTTTAAGGTCCCAAGAGTGTGAAGCAATATGAGATTACTTGACGGCATGAAAAGAAAAGTTGGAATACTATCACCTCAAGATTAATATTCCTTTACTTATCCTTACCTGGAAAACAATTCCAAATGATCCAGTGCCAACAACACGTTCAGCCATGTAACTGATAGTCTGCAAGTACCATTTGAACACAAATTTATGAAGAATAAAAGAAATGGAAACCCACGGAAATTATCAACAATCTTAAGCATTTAATTTTATTTAACCGTTATACACACACACACACACCAAACTCTTCAAAACAGTACCTTAGGCCCAAAATGGGAACCAAAGACAATTTATCAATAGAAGGGGGAGAGCAAAATTAAATTTAAAAAAAAATAAATAAATAACATGCGCGTGGAGGAAATATGCCAACATCTAGCTGACTATAAGTATTATATTTTTGGATGGATCCTTAATGAAACCCACACTGTAGTTCCCGAGTCCCAAGAAGGAACCAAATATTTATATACAGTACAAATGAAATTCTTTTAAAAAATAATGGAAGTTGAAAAGGTTAGAATGTCCGCACTCGTTTAGGTTCACCATTTTTGCCACCAATTGTGGTTGAGATTATATGACCAGTGAGTGCATGTGCTTCATTACCCTCTGCGACAGGAGCAGACATTTCCTGCAATTTTCACCAGTAAGCAAAATATTTAATGCGGCAAATCAGATCTCTAAATACAGAAGTAGAATATAAGACTTTTCTTGATACAATATCCATAATTGCTTATTGAGTTATTTTCAATGAAATTGTCTTAATAGCAATTATCACCAATAATTTGGTTTACAAACATTTACTTAACATGCCATATGACTATGGACAAGTATAAATTGGTCGGACATACATATAGTCAATCTACGCACGACTCAAAGTCACCAATGTACATATAAACATAGTTACATTTTCATACACAGCAATTTAGCAGACAATACTCTGGTTTGGACACCTACACCTATGATGCCTAATTAAAAGTTGTATATGATACTATACTAGAAAAACATAGAAATGGATAGATAGTCACCAATCAATGGGCGAAGTTGAAGATAGGCAAAGTGTAAAGAGCTCAAAGGTAATAAGGTATGCGCACAGACAAAGTTCAATCAGGTTACCATGGTCCACAAGAAAGCATCAAATGCCAAAATGCTTTGATATCATTTATGAGACAAGACAGAGAGAGAATCTAAGAACACTTATTCTCTGAAGCAAACATAAACTGTTTGAACAACAATCCACCAGCAACTCAAGGAAACCCCAAGTTAAGCAAGGAACTCCACGTATAATAGAAAAATTATACAGCAAGTAATATAGAACCAACTTAAAAGAATCCATGATATTGTTAAAACCATTTTAATTTCACGGTAAATTAGAGATTAAGTGAAAGCAATGTGGCCTTCTAGAACAGAAATAAAACATCAATAGCCTTAAGGTTTTAAACGGCAACTTCAAGGTTTTTGGAGTGATTGTAATCGAAATTGCGGTCACATTGACTGCAATATTAAAAAAATACAGGAAAACCAATAATTTAAAACCTTTATTATATTAGGTAAAAATGATAAAAAAAAAAAATTGGGAGGTAAATTGTGATATATTCAAACCCTCTAAGTATCTGGAGAAAAAAAAAAAAAAAACTCGTGAAAGAAACCAAGGAATGGGATGACAAACTCAGGTACACTCAGCTAAGCCAACTTGAAGTTTGGCTAAGTGCCTAGTCAGACTCTCACTCTCTCTCTCTCTCTACCTATTTCTTGTTTGAAGAAATGAAAAGCGAAAAATTAAAGAACAGGATTCCACATTTTCACTTCACTCGATTCCGTTTCTCTTTTCTGGACCACCACCCAACCGAAAGCTCCACAAACTTCAAATTTTCAACACTAAGATCTCAACTCAACCACGAAAGCACAGTAAAATCCAAATATTAACAATGATAAGAACAATTTGTCCATGCTTACGAAATTTCCAATTCCATAAGCCAAAAAAAAGCCATTCCTTCAAGGCAACGTTAGAAAAATTCCGTCGACCTCCAAGCCAGCAAAAACAATGCCGGAAACGAGCAGATCGCCGTAAGCTGCGTTCGTAACGCGGCATGTCCAGCGAATCAATGGCGATCCGAGGACCGTAAACGGCGCCGTCGCGCACACTGAGAAAATGGCCGAGAGCGGAAATTACCTTACTGGAGGCGGCGTCAGAGAGGCCGCGAGAGTCCACTTTCATAGGGTCATTCTCAGCTTGCGGCGGTTGTTGCGGCGGAGTTGCCACTTGCGGCGGTTGAAGCTGCTGCTGTTGCTGCTGCCCCAACGGCATAGAGGCCATGTGAGAAAGAAGCTCCACACTCAACACAAACACTCTCTTTTGTTTCTCTCTCTAAAACGCACTTTCTCTCTCTGTCTCTCTCTCTCTCTCTGTTTGTGTTTTGAGGGAATAGTGTTCTTGGTTCTGGGTCCAGGTTTTGGAGTATATAAAGGGTAAGAGAGTGTGTGTTATTAATGTGTCTCTGTGTCTTTTCTCAAGCGCCTGGGTTAAAGAGTGAAGAGCACCCTTCGACGCGAGCCGTAGGATGATATTTTTGTTTTGGAAACGGACGACGGGATGCGTAATCTGGTGTGGCAGGATTTACCGGTGAAATATGGTTTGTCCGGTGACGTGGCAGATCGAAGGGAGAGAAGGATCGCATGGAACTTGCAATGCTGCATCTACGGAAAATACGTATTCGGAAGTAGTAATGTTGACGTAATGGCAACATAAAATACTGAGGTTTAATACTCTACTCATTAATTAATTCAGACTTCCACTTGGTTGGTGAGTATAGTTTATTGAGTTTGGGTTATAATAATAATACTTTTTAATGTGTAAAATCTATGGAACAAACCTTCCAATTTAATAATTGCTTTTCCTTATATGGATAAGTGAGTGCTTTGTTTCATTTATTTTTTATCGGATTAATAACTTGCTGCTTGATATTTTTGTTTTTAATTACAAAAATATTAAATTAAATAATATCATTTTTTGTAAGTAATTAATGTTACGTGTTTGGTGAGACCTAAGGGGAACATTAATGATGATAATTTTTTGTTAGTAAATGTCATTAAAAAATGCTTTTACTTCTTTCAGAAGTATTGATGATATACCTCAAGAAAAGTATTGCAAAATAAAGATGAATTTATATACTCCCTTTACACACAAAAGAAGGGATGAGATTCTATTTTGGACGTTAAAAAATTTGCTAAGTGTTGGTGATTAGAAATGAAGCGCGAAGTTAACAGATAAATTAACATAATTTTGTAAGTAATTAATGTTGTTAAGTATGCGTTTTCTATTTTGGGAAGAACAATAGTTGAAGGGAGATAACAAACAAAATGACGTACACAAAAAGAAAACAAAGATTGAAAAATCATGCAGAAATATTAAATACGAAGGTCTTATAAAGACATAACACAAAAATGTAACTAAAATATGCATTTACTGTTTTTAGAAGAGTAACATAAATGAAGATAAACACTGTGACGTATGAACAAAGATTATTAAAGACTGAAAATCAGTGAAAAATTTGGAAACGGCAACATGCATAGAAAGAAAAAGATATCTCATAATGAGGCTTAATTTATTCACCTTTAAGGCATATAATATTTTTAGTGGGTTGGATTAGGGTTCTATTTTTTTTTTGTTTTATAGAAATCAAGTTTGATTATTAAGTTAAGAATTTTAAATTATACAAATAAGTCTTGCAATACTTATGTAGAATAATTTAGATTTGCTGAAGGAGAAAACAAAATTTTGTGGTATTATATTAAAAAAAAATAAACTTATAAAAAGTTTATTAGTATTAAAAACATATAAATTTTGATGGATTATTTTCTTAGATGTATTTGCACGGATTTTATGACGTTTAGTAGTCGAATCCATGAAATTTTTAGACACTATTTTCAGTCGGTTATAAGATTTTTCTTTCTTTTGTTTACGTGTAATTCTTGATAATTTTCTTCACAAAATTATTGTTTTGATGAATATTTAAGTGAGCTAATAGATGGATTTTTTTTTTTTTTATCTTCAGTGTAATGAGATAGTTAAGACTATAATTTTTAACGTGTTTGGTAGGGCTTAGAGTACAACAAATAAGATTATATTAACATGTAATGCGTTTACTTCTTTTTTTAATTTGTAAGCAATTAATGTTATTAAATATGCATTTACTTTTTTCAGAAGAAGGATGATATAACAATAAATGGTACGAAGGAATATAACCTAATATATGCATGAAGACAAAAATAAAAATGAAAAATGTAAAACCGCAAAATGGAAACGTGAATTTTAGCCTTAAGTATACAACGACATAAGCACAAAAATGTTATTAAATATGTATTTACCTTTTATATAGAAGAATAATGATATAGCAATCAACAAACACCAAAACCTAATAAACCATATTTTGAGATACTTTAAAAATGTTGTTTTATTTTGAATTTAATTGGTTTTTAATACAACTTTATTAGTAAAACTCACATTCTTTTTATTAATTGTAAAATATTTAGGTTGACATGAAAACTTTTAAATTAGCTAAAAAGGGTACATTTCTATATGGTTACTAGGTTTTTACAATGTTTACTAATGAAATTAGTTAAAAAGGGTATATTTACGAATAAAGTTAGTAAATACCATGTGAGAAAAGTATCAAATAGGTTATTACAATGTTTTCATTAATCTTATTACAATCAATTAGATTCGAGTATTTTATCATATACTTCTATTTTTAATTTATTTATTTTAATAACTTTTACTTTAATAACTTTATCAATTTTATTTTTTTTGTTTAGAGTAGTAACTTTATTACTAAAATTATTTATAAACATGTAAGTTATAAAAATTTAACACATAGATTCATGAAGAAGAAAATATCATACAGGATGAAAATTCACTCAAAACAAAATTACACTTGAAGTATGAAAAAAATGGTAATATATATATATAT
>Ga0123340_1004113_pt1 | contig 13729 bp, 14 predicted proteins | sample SirMexnodulemix_FD_89961 | JGI IMG/M metagenome (GOLD analysis project Ga0123340, IMG submission 89961) | Root nodule microbial communities of legume samples collected from Mexico - Siratro Mexico nodule mix | ecosystem: Host-associated > Plants > Roots > Nodule | place: Mexico: Nepantla... | reverse complement strand
TAAATATTCTAATAATCAAAAGCCAATATTCGAATAAAAAATTTATATATTCTAACAATAAAGAGTCAATATTTTAATTAAAAATATATTTAAAATCTGACTAACCAATTAACGGTTTCAAAAGTAAATTTTTCAACAAACTATAATTACTATTTTAATTACTTTCTGTTTTTAAATATTTAATCCTTTTAAGTTACTGCAGAAAGTTAAAAGAGATCAAAATTATATATGCAAAAATTAAATTATGATATTTTAAGTACATGAAATATAACAGAGTATCGTAGTCTTAAGGATTAAATGAATAATTAAAAGTTAAATAAACATTTTTTAGTGAAGTGGAAAACAAATGCATTGAGACATCATCTATTATCTTAGAGGGCAGCTCATTCATATGTGCTTACTTTCCAATGAAGGATATGCTTTCCTGTAGTCATCTTTACAGTACCAGCATCCTTAATCACTGACAGACAATAAATATATGTTGAAGCACGGCTGCACAAAACAGAAGTAATAGCTGACTTGGCCTTCTGTATATCAAGAAATTACAAGTACTCCATCTGAAGTTGGATAAAAATGATAATAGACTAACATAGCAACTAAAAACCACGCTCTTAAAGCATGTGGCAAGAAGTTTGATTTCCAGATTTGTTTATATAGCAGTATCTCAAGGGATTTGTCCTTCACAAAACAAGACAATAGTTAGTTACTACGCCAAAAATTGGTTTACATGCCTTTGGTGTTCTACCTCCACAGAACTACACCCCAAGTCCTTAATCAGCTGTCTATCCTTCATCACCCCTCTCACATTCTCAACATCCCCCCATCTTCCCATTGCAGCATACATATTCGACAGATGAACATAATAGCTAGAATTCTCCGGCTCCAATTCAATGAGCTTTTCAGCCGCCAGCAGGCCCAACTCCAAGTTACCCTCAGCTTTAGAACCATATAACAATGATCCCCACATAGCTTTGGTGGGTCCAAAAGGCATACGCCCCATGAACTCAACAGCCTCATGCAAACGCCCAGAACGCGCCAACACGTCAACCATACAAGCATAGTGTTTAACATTGGCACAAAACCCATACCTCCCATCAACCAACAAACCAAAAATCTCTCTACCCTTCTCCACCAAACCCGAGTGACTGCACGCAGATAAAACTGCCAACAATGTCACTTCATCCGGTCTAACACCCTCCTCCTCCATTCTCTTAAACCACCAAATCGCCTCTTCCCCACTCTTAGCCAAAGCTAACCCTTTAACAACCGCATTCCAAGGAAACACATTTTTCTCCTTCATGCTCCAGAACACACTCAGCCCCTCTTCAAGTCTCCCACACTTCCCATACATGTCAACCAAAGCCGTCCCCAATACCACATCCAGTTCCCAACCCTCCCTTTTTACAACCCCATGTATCCACGCCCCCATTTCAACATTCCCAGAGAGAGCGCAAGCATGCAACGCGTTGATCATGGTGACCCTATTAGGCAAGCAACCCGCATACTGCATTTGTTCAAACACAAGCAAGGCATCATCATAGTTCCCAACGTTGCTGTACCCGGCGATCAACACGCTCCAGGAAACGACGTCTCTCTGAAGCATTTCATCAAACAGGCTGCGACACGGCCCCACGTGGCGGCTCGAGGCGTAGACGTCGAGGAGGGCGTTGCAGACGAAAAGGTCTTGGAGGTGGCCGAGTTTGAGGACGTGGGTGTGGAGGCAGGCGGCTTGGGTGACGTGGTGGGCGTCGGAGAGGGACTTGAAGAGAGGCGGGAAGGTGAAGTTGTTGGGGAGAACGTTGTTGCGGCGCATGTGGGCGTAGATTAAGAGAGGGGCGTGTGGGGTGTGGGATTGGGAGAAGACTCTGATGAGGGTGTTGAAGATGTAAACGTGGGGAGAAGGAGGGAGGGTGGTGAAGAGAAGAAGAGCGGAGTTGATAAGGCCGTGTGAATGGCACGCGCCGATGAAGTGCTCGGCGATTCTGGTGTTCGGATAGAGGTTACGGCGGATGAGTTGCGCTTTAATCTGTTTAACTTGCTTCCGACCGTCACAAAAATTCTGAAGCAGAAAAATCACGCTCCTCACTCTATCGTTCATCAGTTACATTCCTCACACTCTCACAACCCAATTCAGAGTTAACATTAGGAAAGAGGGTTCTAGAAATTTCTAAAATAAACATTAAAAAATGTTAATGCGCATCCGGGGAATCGAACCCCGGTCAGTACCGTGGGAGGGTACTATGATACCACTACACCAGATGCGCTTGTTGGAAAAGTTATTGAAAATTTAATATTTATAATATATTAATATTTAAAATTAAAGTAACTTGCGCCGTGTTGATTTTCAGAGTGGAGATTGATCGAGGGAATGAGGATCGTTGGGCTCACTGGTGGAATAGCGTCTGGGAAGAGCACCGTTTCGAATCTGTTCAAGTCGCATGGTTTTCCCGTTGTGGATGCTGACGTGGTTGCTCGCGTAAGTTCCTTTTCTCTGTTATCAATTTGGGAAAAAGAAAACAATACTCTGTGAATTGATGATTGGAATTTGCAGGAGGTGTTAAGGAAAGGAAGTGGTGGATGGAAGAAAGTGGTTGCGGCTTTCGGGGACGAAATTCTTCTGGAAGATGGAGAAGTGAATAGACCCAGGCTTGGCCAAATTGTTTTCTCCGATCCCGATAAGCGTCAATTCCTGAACCGGTATTTTCAATTTTCCTCTTGTTTACTTCCATTTCAGTGTTATTGAATTGCTGGTTTGAGTTTAGGGTAATTACGATGTTTTAGATTGTTGGCTCCTTACATTGCGCGTGGGTTATTGTGGGAGGTTTTGAAGCTATGGGTGAAGGGTTACAAGGTCCTTGTTCTTGATGTGCCGTTGTTATTTGAAGCCAAGATGGACAAGTTCACGAAGCCCATTATTGTTGTGTGGGTTGATCCCGACACGCAGATTCAACGGCTCTTGGCCAGAGACAAATCCACTGAGGAGGAGGATGCTCGGAATAGGATCAATGCTCAAATGCCGTTGGATCTGAAAAGGGGTAAAGCAGATATAGTTATAGATAACACTGGTTCGTTTGATGACTTGAGTCAGCATTTTCAGAAAGTTTTGTTAGAGGTCTCAAAGCCATTGACATGGGCTGAGTTTTGGCGCTCCAGACAGGGAGTGTTCACCATTATTGCTTCTGTCTCCTCAGGTGTTGTTCTGTTTATCAAGGCATTCAACAACCATACCAGCACTTTATAGCTGCTTGTGTTCTGCACGTTATTTTTTAATACATTATATGTATCCCTTTAAAACCCTAAACCCACGAGTTCTTTTCTGTAATGCTGCTGTTCAAAGTTGAATAATTTAAATTTGAATATTCAGCCTTAAATTTTAAATAACTCGGAGAATAACCAGAGTGTTATATTTCTTGTGTCTCGTTTTGTTTCCTTTTGTTGTTGTTGGTAGGAAATGAGTATTATTGTTTGGTCATGAAGGCCTCTGAACACTTTGGTTCTCTGCCGAGTGTTGAAAATAGAGATGGAAACTTGTCAATGTTCTGCCAGGTTCTGCTTCCATTTGTTACCCTGTAGGATGAGAACTTTTCTGGCTTCATTATTTAGACATCATCGACCTTGAGGATAAATCATAGCTGGTGAATTGCAAATTTTTTAGAGGAACTATGGTGGTTAGATTTTATTCTCTGATTGGTTTTGACACTAAATAAAACTCAGTCTGGGAAGTCCGAACAAGGTAAAGATGATGCCGTTTAGCCTCAAATTTTGAAAATGCTTCTTTCACCTCAAACTATCTCCTTAATAAAGCACCAAGTTCCTGATTAAGGTCACCGTTTAAACGGCTAAGATTGCCGCTGAGATGTTCAGAAAGTACTTTTTGTTCGAGGACTTTCTTGGTGACAAGGCTATCATTAACCAAGTTGTGGTTCCTTAAGAGCTACTACCTCTTGGAGAATTATGCTGTTTTCATCTTCAGCCACGGATATTGCATCTTTGATATCCAAAACATTCCTAAGCAGTAGATATTTCTCCTCAAGCATTTTACTATTTTCTTACTGAAACACTTTTTTGTTCTCTGCAAATCTATCAATTCTGCATGCAGAGCCGCCACTTTTGGAATTTGATGCATTGTCTCTTTTTTCTCCACTGGCCACGTCAGTCCTCAGTTGCTTGCTCTTCTCTGGAAGTTCAACATTCTCTTTCTGCAAAATTGCATTCTTCTCGCTCATGTTCTTAATCTCTTGTTCCATGATCTTTTTCTTTGACTCCATTTTTTTCACACAAGAACTTTTCTCAGATCGATGTTGCTGAAGGAGCTTCTGCTTTTCCTCGTGGCTTTTCACACGGGAACTTTTCAAGCCCTCAATATTGTCCAAGATATGCAATATTGGTATTTCCTCTTGCTTGATTATCAAGCCCACCATATGGATTAATCTGGAGAGCCCCTCAAACTGATGAATAGCCATTTTAAGCTTTCTAATTTCTTGTAACAAAAACTCTTCTTCCATCAGTTGCATAAAGCTTGCACTCTCCAGCTCAGAGATAACTTTGTCAGAAAATCAAGATTAGTACGTACACTTCTTACTGTGACTACTTCACAACTTTGATAAGGATTACTGCTTTTTTTTTCATTGGTCGTTGGATTGAAGGTGAGATAGGAAATATTGATATTGGTAATCATATTTCACTTTTGCAAAAGCCTGTGAAAACCATGACCTAACATAAAGTGGAAGATAACCTAGTGTCCATTATGATATCATGCTACATACTGTATTGACAAGGATGTTTTTGTTCTTACATTGAATATCACTACTATATTCTTACCAAAAGACTGCGTAGCATCCAATATTCTATTTCTAATGATTAATGGTTTGAAGTGGGTCTCTACACTTAAGTGATAATCCATTGCCTACTTTTACTAATTTTTGCTTGAGGCACTACTTTCTATTTTGCAATTTGCTTTCACTTTTTCTCCTAAGATGAGTTCTATGACAAACATGCATACACCAGATAGATTTTGGATTGTGACTTGGGATTCATCTTATATTTAGATGTGTTTATGAATTATAATGTAAATTATTGATTTTCCCTTTGCCATGGGAGATATCATTTTATATTTTCTATTCCTTACCTCTGAAGGAGTAGTGCTTTTGCACCTCTGAGTGGAATCTGCCACGGAGACTGTGGATTTATGTCAAAAGTCTGTACAAATCGAGTATATCAAAATTAATAAACAATGTAACATGTTACTATTTAAATTATAATAACTTCTTAGTATATTAATTTAGGCTACCATCTAATGAAAATGATATTAATTCTTTATCTAATTTATACACAAGAATTGATCGGTTCATTGGAGAGAAGTACATTTTCTCCTTAACGTTTTGTGCAGTCTGCCGGGATCTGGAGGAAGACGACATATCTGTTGTGCTACGTGGTAAGATTTTGGCTTGAAAATCCGAAAATTTATCTGCTAGTATTTTGACCATATGAGCGATTCCAAATTAACATTTTGGCAACGTGTTATTTAAGAATATGACAGTTTCTAATCACCTTTGGACTAACTGGACACGTTATTTAATATCTGCTTAAATGTGTATTTAATTATTTGTTAGAAAAGAATTTAGACAATGTGTGATCTTATGTAACCATGCTTAATTATTTGTTGGCTTGTTTGAAATTGTTCTGAAAGAATCAATTCACTGGGAGTGGATTGGGGAAGTTGTTGGCCATGATTAAATGACTGAATGGCTAGCAATTCACCTTAGTAGCCGGCGATGATCAAGGTTCCAGAAATTTGGAGTTTTGGTTTAGTGGTGTTGCCACAAATCACGATGGTAGGAGTCAGCACAATCACAACCATCTGCTGCATAGCAAATTCTTTTGGTCTTTGACAGCAATGCTTGTTTTTGTGGGTCACTATCCTGTGTAGATCAAAAGTGAACTAGAAAAAAGAAAAAAAAGGGAATAAAAAAGATGAAAAGAAAAAATATAGCAGAAAACATCTGTATTTATGCAGTTTGGTTATGGTTTCGCAAATTTATAATTGATTTATTATTGTAATTTAAACAATGTTTATTTTATTCTCTTGGAACTAAATACTATTAAAAATTTTCACTTATATAACAACGCTTAAAAGTTCCTTATATGTCAACCTACTTTGATCTTACATTTTTATCATAAATATTCAATTAAATATCTGTTTATGTTCGAAAAGTATTTAGTTTACGGTGACTAAAATGATAAATTTCAAATTCGGAGGACAAAAATCACTTAATTTAAATTTCAACTACTAAGTCTAATTTAAATAATTAATCCTTTTCTATATATTTTTAACTTAAATAATTTGGTATATCTTATATTGTAAAAAGTATTGACCTAAATATGCTTTTATTCTATATAAAATGATCGAGTTGGATTTCGGTGTCCGCAAAATTTTCAATTTGTTTATAATCTTTCTGAAATTTAAAATTATCACTTTTGATCCTTAAATATGACACTATTTATATTAGTGTTGTAATGTAATATGAAATGTGTCATCTCATAAAACCTCTTGAAATTTATAAAATAAAAATTATTTATCTGTCTGTCTTAAAATAAATATTAAAGACGTAATAATTTAAATTTTGGAAAATTGAAAATTAAAGAAAAATATTTTATAGGGATTAAAAATGATTAAGAGTAATATCTTACAAAGGCGAAAAAGAAAGAAAAAATATATAGGGACCGAAAATCAGAGCACATTTAATTTGAAGGGATTAAAACATATTTAAACAGAGAACATTCTTTATTTAAATTATAATAGAAGTAAATATTTCACCTTCAGATGGAAGTTTCTGTAAAACTCAGGGAAAAAGATCTTCTTTTGGATTTTTTTTGAAAAGCAAACAGTGAAATCTTGATATTGAATTCTAACTTATTTATCTTCACTTCCTTCCTTGCTCTGTATTCATACTGAATAAACATAAAGTAGTGGATTGTTGTTACGAAGAAAACCCTGGTACTGTCATTGGTATAAGTAATGATTATGCGTTGAATCTATGACACGTATAAGGCTGAAATCAGAATGGGGTGGGAGAAATTATTGGATGGTGGTGGGTTAATATGATCTGGATTTTAAAATTTCATTCAGATTTTCACAGTCATAAACTCAACCAGCAAACCACTCACCACCCAAGTACCAATCTAACTCTAAACTTTAAACCAACAATAATGAATGCCCATGCCATGAACAAGACGTACACTTTCCTGATTGCCTTCTTCAATTGTCCATGCCTTTAATTATTCTCAAATGTAATCATTGCAAAGTTTAAACCTTAACACATTTTCTCCAATGAAGTTCATAAAAAAATTAAGATAACCCGAGTCAGTAATCTTGATTAAGGGGTGTGGTTAACTTAGCCAGATGAAGCTTCTAGCATGGAGACAATGCAATATGCATCAATGGGTGGTGGACCCTTTATCCTGTGGGTTGCAGTCCCAGGGAGCTCTGCTTTTGGGGTCAGAAAATGAGTGGTACTAAAAGTGATGAAGCCCTTTAAACCGTCTGATATGACAGATAAGATGTCAAAAAAGATGATGCAAAGGACCACCTACACTACACTGCACCTGTTTTCCACACTCTGCTCTTCACAACTTCAAACGTATAATAAACCTTACTTCCAAACCTTAATCCCATCATAAAATATTCCACAACTTGAAATTTTGCCTCCTTTGACACCACTTTTGCCACATGAAAACATGATACCTCTACTGAACAATATCCTCCTTCTGCATCACGTGACTGAATCACGTGACTTGGTTGACGTGTCATTACCATAATGGTTATCTCTGGCTGTGTTAAAGGTGACATGGCTTCCGCACCAAATGAAATGAGTGCTCTGATTCTTCCTTTCTTTATTCAATAAATAAACAAGTGTTTGATAGTGTTATTTTTTCTAACACTTAGTATCATTGAGTAAAGTTTCTTATTAGATTAGCTTCACTCAATAAACAAGGGGTAGTGTCAATCAATGACATCACTGTAACACTTAGCACCAAAAATAATACGTATATTAGAAAAAGAGAAGTGTCAAAATAACGTGATAAGAATGTTTCTGTGTCAAATACTTTTCTTCAAGGATCATTTATCTATTTAACTCCCCCTTGTTGCATGTTCCTCACTTTCTTTTGCCACCAACAAACACATAGACACATCCACTTAGATCAACTTTCCTCATCCCTTTATTTCCACTTCACCGAGGTACCAACCTACCAAATGGCAGCCAAACCAGCAGAAGAAGCTCCTCAAGGAGAAACTCTCAAGTACCAGGTCATCAACTTTTCCCTGCTCTCTCCATTCCATTTTCTCTTTTGAGTTTGCATGTGTATACACAGTTGTTTCTCTCCATCAGTTTTTCTTCTCATCAACTTCATTCACTTTGCAGACGTGGGTTCTCAAAGTATTGATCCACTGCGATGGCTGCAAAAAGAGAGTCAAGAAAATTCTTCAGGGAATTGATGGTATCAATCTCTTTCTTTTATACTTCTTTTCTACATGAATATATATAGTATCTGTTTTATTATATAGATATATCTCAGCTTCAAACTTTGTAGGTCTTGATGATATTCTTTATGTAATGATTATCTTAAGATGGAAGAAAAGAAATACTAATTATATGTGTGTCATGGTATAGGGGTTTACAAGACAGAGGTGGATTCTCTGCAGCACAAGGTTACGGTCACTGGTAACGTGGACGCTGAGACTCTCATAAAGAGGCTTTCAAGATCAGGGAGGCTAGTGGAGCTTTGGCCAGAAAAACCAGCTGAGAAGAAAGATAGTAAAAAGTCCGGAAAATCCAATAAGGGTGGTGATGTTAACAAGGAGAAGGAAGAGCAAAAGAATGGTGAACCAGGTGGTGATGGTGGTCCAAATGAGGGTTCTAAAGATGGCGTTGGTGAAGATTTTGACAAAGAAGAACACAGTGATGAATGTGAGGAGGTAGGTGGTGGTGATGAAGGTGGCAAAAAGAAGAAAAAGAAGAAGAAGAAGAAGAACAAAGGGGAAAACGGTGGTTCTGCATCTGCTCCTCCTAAGAATGGAGAAGGAGGGGGAGAAATTAGTAAAGTTGAAGCATTAGTGCCTTCAAATATGGGCACTTCAATGGCCCCAAAGGATCTTGTTAGCCCTCCAATTCAGCATGCCTACCCATATCCACATGTGTATTATTCACCTCCTCCTCCTCCAGCTTATGGATTAAGCTATAACACAGCATATCCTATCTCTAGTGCTTCATATTATGTTGGGGCCCCTATCATGCCTATGCATGCTTACACTACTCCATACTCTAGACTGCCACCACCTCCTCCACCGTCTGATCCAATCAAGCACTATGGTGATGATGAGGATGAGTATGAAGGTGGTGGATATTGCTCCATTATGTGACAGTGAAGTACTTGTTACTTATTAGTGATAAAACTCAAGAGAAGTGGGGGTTTAAATTTTGTAATATGCTCAACCAAATTAGAAATTAACTAAAAAAAAGAGGGTATGTGGAGGTATGGAGGGTCTTCAATGCTTTGTCTTTGTTAGCATGATCTCTCTCTTTCCTTTTTCTTTTCACTTGTTAAGAGTACAGCTTTTGGGGTTTGCTAAAGAAAGGCCAATAGCCTTGTAATGCTCTGCAATTTGTAGGTCCTAAAATCTTCATTTCCCTCTCTATCATATGTGTAAAGTATCTTTATAAGTACCAGCTTTTCTTTTTCTCTTTTCATGTTTGATTGCTAGCTACTTACATGCTGGTAAATGGTTTTGCTAATTCTCATGCATGCAATTCAGCCAGCCAGCCAGCTAGTCTTTGCAGTTATCGAAGAGTGAACATGTAAATAAATAATTACTTCCTATGGCAAATGCTTGATCCACTTTTGCAAAGCGATTCTCTAGTTGGTTAAAACTATTTATCTTTTCTACTTTATCATATTTTGGCCTTTGATATATGGTAGTAGCATCGCACTTGCAAGTTATCTAAAGCTTGTTTGTATAGTTGTTGCTACAGGTTGTACTTTTGCATCTTTCTGAATCTAAGGAACATGGTCAGCACCCGGATCAATTTCAATAAAGGGGCACACTTCAATTTCTGGCCTTTGTGTTCCTCTTTTTTTTCCTACCTTTGGCAAAAAATCCATGTTCTTGGTGGTTTCACTTGTGCAGGTTTTGCTTAGGTTTGGAGAGTTCATAATAGGCTCATTGTTCTTGAATTTGTTAATTAACCAATAAGGAAAGTATCAAATTAAGAAAAGTGGTACTTTGTTATCTCAATCATCAATCACTAATGCTCTCTGGACCCATTTGAGTTATTGCCTTCACTATAAGAGTACATATAGTTCTCATTGGGCACAATAACATTACATTTGCCGTACATCAGTGATAATAAAGTACCTTTTTTGCACGTATTTGCCTCAAATTTCATAATAATACTGTAAACTAAGGAGCATTTGTGTTAACTGAAAAAGTCCAGTTCATAGTTAAAATCTCATTTACTTCAATATTATAAACTAGTCTCCATGTTATGTAGGAGAATACATTAAACAGTTAAACCAGAGAATATATCAGACACATTTTCTTCTAATCAGTTACTTAAGGAAGCCAACAAGATGTGATTCTCAAGATTCAAACTAATTAATCTAATCAAAAGTAGAATATTCACACGATTATACCTCTTCTTTCATGCTGATCGCATACTCATGTCAGAAAAGTATGTGTGTGTTTATATAACATATGCTGTCAAAGACCATATCTTCAACAATAAGCATACAAAATTAGTGTCCCCAGCAGGTTAATTATTTACTACTCCCTCTATTTTGTCAATTTGCAACCGCACAATCCCTTCCAGATAGCCCCACGAAGCTAATTATGTGATTGATTGTAAGACTAATTATTGTGTCTAAGAAAGACTAGTTAATTAACATAGTATGATACGAAATTATGCACACTAAACGACAAATGTACAAGAGTTCACTCTGTTTACATTTTCGTTTTCTTGTTGGATCTTTTGGGACTATTAATTACCAGAATTTGCCACAAAGCATATCCAAAAGTTCTGGTCTGTAGACTTTAGGTGCAAAGATGGAGGAGGGGCATTATTTCTCAGGTCCCTCTTGCCTGACTATGATTTATTTGGAATCTAGAAAATTCCCGTTTTGTAAAAATGGTTTTCTACTAAAAAAATGTGAAAGTTTGACGAAAAAAATGCTGTTTTTTTGACATTTTTCTTTTCTGTTTGGACTGTTTTGTGCGCTTGTTTTACAGGAACAGAAGAAAAGACTGTTTATTTGATAATAACAATGCGTGAAGGATAAATGACTACAATTTCGTTGTGGTAAATCATAATTTATAACAATGTGAAAAAATGATAGTTTGTCTTCGTTTTTATTTTTTCTTTAGAAAAACTTATATACAATTGAATATAAGCAAAAAAAATACTAGTTGAAGTCAATTAAAAAAAGTTAGTTAGCAACATTAATTGCACTTGCTTTATTAAAAAAAATAATCGTTCTTCTTAAATTATCTTTTCTTCAAATTTGATTTAGAAATGTCATTGAAAATAAATATTCAATTAGATAAAAGATATTTTGAGAGATAATATTAGTGTCTGATATAAAATTAACTTTCATTTATTAAAAATTGAGATTAATATTAACACAATTTTTTGTTAGATAAAATATTACATCTCTTATTTATTTGTGCTCATCTTAATTTTACTTCATTTAATACATCATAATATTTATTAGTAGGATGAGAATTATTTTCATTCTAAATTGGTTTTATATTTAGCTAGAATCTTGGGCACTTTCATAATAAGATACGTGGTATTATATGAAGATGAGTTAAACTTAAACTTATCTATTAATATGGTATCAAAATCTATCTTTGTGAAATTTGACAAGTCTATTGTGTCACTCATTATTGGACCATCCATAAATATTTGACCCTACATATCTTAGCATAAACGAGTTTGTTGGAATCCCATATTGATTAAAGATAAAGCCAATTTCCAATATATAAATAATATTAATTCTGATTTTACAAACTGATTTTGTAAGAAGAAGTAATTAAACTTACTTCGTATATACCATACCGTTTTAAAAAGACACCAAGTAACCGGTCTTGATCGACAACTAGTTGGTCACAAGCATATTATGTTATTAAAGAATGCTTAATCATCTCTAGACAACTTCTAACAGTAGCCGTCTGTAAAAGCTATTGTACATCTACACATTGAATCATATTAAAAGTGTGTCACTCGAATATCAACAAACGACTGTTCTATTAAAAAGATTGATGACCTTCTAAGTTCAAATAATAACATCACACATTTGTTCTAATAAAAAACTAATGAAATATATCTATGAAAAAGGAGTGAGAGATTGTTAAGACATTGTCATACCTAATAATTTAACAAAATTTTATCACGAAATTTCTTGAAATATTCAAAGAACTTTGAGCAAGTTTAAAAATATTAGCTCCTCCAATCATTCCATGTTAATGGTAGAAAGTTTCATTTGTCCTTTTGACGTTTGAGAAAAGTCCTGTGAGTTGTGGGATGCATGATTGCTATGTGTTCTCTTGAGAAAACGTGAAACCACACAATCACACCATTGCCACTTCTTTAATGAAGATTTTGAAAATTTTAAAACCATCAGAATGAGAAAACCATTCATTGAATATGCAATGGTGAGATAATAGTGACTTCTTAATTTGTGATTAGTGGCTATTTGTTTTTCATGCTTCTTTCTACTTCACCAGTGGTGGTTTATAATAATTATTGGTTGAACATTTTGAGGTACATAAACAATATATGGTCGAAAGGACAACACAAAGATAGTGCTGCGAATAAAAGTTAAGTGAGATGGGACAATTTATGAGAAAGGAAAACTTTAAAACCCTTTCATCAAATCTCTGAATTCTAAAGGTATACTTGTTTTTATTAAGAAATTGTATACATCAAAGGCTTATTACATATAGAGCTAATGAATATTTGACAAATTCATATCATCCTTTCTGATTATAATTTTGGTAAGAGTTCTCTCTTCGGTTTTTATTGATCATTTTCTAAAAACTGACTTCAGTTAGATTAGTTTAGGAGAGATATTTTGAAAGTTGACTATGTCATTAATTTTTTTTTTGTGTGTTTAGATTTTAGATAGAACGTCTTTTTTCAGATTTAATTAGAAAAAAGTTTTCTCCTAAATATTAATTTAAAAGTTATTTTTTAAGTTAAGTTAAGTTCAACTCAGTTTTTTAATAGAACCCTAAATCTCAACTCACAATTTAAGGTTGGCTTTCTGGACATCTCATAAGATGAAAACATAAAATTAAGGAACTACATGGAATGGAATATGAGGTATGATGAATCTTGGTGTGCTTAAAAGGTCAGATGGTGGATGATTAAATGTTCTGTATTTATAAGTAGCGAAGGCAAGAACTCTAAATTATATGTCCATGACATATGTTTATTTATGAATCATATAATGACTACTTATTATAGAAGTCAAACTCAAACTAGAAATGTAAAACGAGGTGTCTTGAGAAATATTACTGAGAAGTCAATTTTTTATTCATGTTTATACTCATCTTGTTAACATTAACATATATTATTCTTAGTTGATTTGTTAGAATTTTTTTTTAATTTTAATTAAGAAATTTTTAATCAACACTAGTTTTTTTTTTTTTTTTTTCCTTTTTCTTTATTAT
>Ga0123340_1004112_pt1 | contig 13729 bp, 4 predicted proteins | sample SirMexnodulemix_FD_89961 | JGI IMG/M metagenome (GOLD analysis project Ga0123340, IMG submission 89961) | Root nodule microbial communities of legume samples collected from Mexico - Siratro Mexico nodule mix | ecosystem: Host-associated > Plants > Roots > Nodule | place: Mexico: Nepantla... | reverse complement strand
TATAAAAAAATGATTTTATTTACTTTTTTTTTTTCTAAAAAATTTATGAAAATTTTAAACAAACTGATCTAGAAAAAGTTTGTCCAAACACGTCGTTAAGAAATTTAGATAAGATATTTTTTTGTTTTTTAGCCCATCCTGTTTTTAAATTCAGTAAAAATATTTTAATATTTCTTCGATAATCCAAAGCCTCCATTAGTTTCTAAATTGAAAAAAAAAAATATTACGCATCATTATTTAATTTCATAATATACTTGTTCTCTATATATTTAGAATCTGTTAGAGTTTACAAGCAGAATGTGAAATTCCTTTTATCTTTATACTATGTCTTCTTAAACCTTAAAACTGTACACATTTAAACTCAAATTCCTTTTATCTTTATACTATGTCTTCTTAAACCTTAAAACTGTACACATTTTAAACTCTTACAAGATAATATCTCTAATTCCTCGCTTTTACAGTATAATTAATTTAAATATAGTATAAAATATTTTTAATTTTAAAAATTAAAAGTACACTAGTAGAAAAATGACATTTTACAATAGGATATAATGTCGGTCAAAGGAAAACCGTTGTTAACAAAAATACGATAGTTATTTTGTAAATAAATAAAAACATATTACATGATTATGAGATAACTGATGTAACAAGAGTCATTCTATATCGATTGCTATATACAACCGATGTAAAAAATAGCCTAGAAAAATTTCATATTTTTTTGAAAAACACAATCAAGTATGTTACTTATTACATCAGTTGTTGCTCCAACCGATGTAATAAAATGATTTTCTACATTGGTTGAAAGGTCCAACCATTATAGAAAGTGACAATGTATGGTCCAATTAAAACAACTGATAAAATGACTTATTTCATCAGTTGTTTTAAACAACCAATGTAATAAATGTGCTTTTTGACCAAGCATTTTCTTTGTTCTTGCTATTTATTTTTCTCTCACATCGCTTAAGTCTCTCTTTAATGCTTGTGTTCTTTGGTAACGTTCTTTGCTGCTTGCATGCTCATTGTTTTCACCCTCATTTCGTTCCTTCATTGGTAGTCTTCATTCATTGCTTTGTTTCATATTTTCGATGTGTGTGGTTTATTTGCTTAACTTTTTACGTTGATGTTGTAGGTCATTAAGGATGTCATAGCAACAATTTTTACTTGATGCGTGAGCGTGAATGTTTAGTTCCACTTTTACCCCCTTGTCGCTTCTCTTTGTAATAGGTTAGCACTTTTTTTAAAAAATTCATTAAAAAAGGTTAGAAATTTGTTTTTGATCCAAATTTTTTAGCAACAACTTTTTTTAGTGTATATTTCCTCATGCAGATTTACCATAGATTTTGAGTTGTCAAAATTTAGGACAAAAAAAACTTCAAATGACTATAACTTTTGATAGAGAGCTTGAATTAAAAATGAAAGTTGCTCAAAATGGGATAATGAATGTCGTGACCAACATCCGAAGGGAGTTGGGGTTCAAGATTTTCCAAAATTCAATCATTTACTATTACTTTTCCATTTATTTAGTATTTTTGAGTTATTTTTTTTATATTTTAGACTTATTTCGCATATCTATACTTGTAAGAAAATTCTGAAAATTTCTATGATATTTCTTGGTATGGATTAGAGATTTCACAACCCGTACTTTTTTAAAAATGAGACTTATAAATCAATTGTAGCTTACATCGATTGTAAGCTACAATCAATGTAATAAGTCTCCTATTTTACTTTTTTAAGTGCTTTATTACATCGGTTGTGTTTATAATTGATATAATAGCTACATCTTTTACATCGGTTGAAGAATCTATATATAAGAAGTCATGACTTTCTATATCACTCGCATCAACATCGGTTGTAGAACCGATGTAGATAGCCTCCCAGAACCGATCTAGAATCTCATTTTTCTACTAGTGTTAGAAATGATAATATTGTTTGATATAATAAGATATGATCACTTTTTTAAGCACTTCACTAAATATTTTCAATGTTGAAAATAAAATTATTTCAATATTTTTTTTAGTTTCAATTTTATTAGTGCTAAGGATCACATCACATATGAAAATAAGTCTAAAAGATGTCAAAACACGTCAAATATACAATAATGAAGAGTAAAAATATTAAGAATTTTTTAATTTTTTATGGACATGAACATATGAATTTTATAGCTCAATGGAAGCACAATCAAGGAAGCTTTATAAAAGACTAGATTTGATGAATAATTGTTTAAATGTAACTTTAAGTTGATAGACATATTCTCTAACATACTTTTCAAAGTTTGTTTTCCCAAATCTCTCATTCTAAGATTAGTTATTGATTAATAACTGTAAAAAGAATAAGGGATTAGATAAATTAATAAGGATCCTTTTTATACTGATTTGACTAATAATCCATACTACATTCAATTATTGATCAATACGGTCAAGGTTCTATTAATGCATACTTCAACAATCAATAAATTAAATTGTACTTATCATAAATTCACTCAGCCATAGTAATCAACTATAAATGAAAAACAGTGAAATTGAAATCTTGAAATTATTGTTCGAAAAATAAATATAATCAATTAAATTACAATGACAATCAATTGAGGTATCAAAGTCAAACAATTATCAATAGAATGCAATCAATTAAACAGAGAATAACAATTAATTGAAATAGTCTTTGATTATTATGTGATACTCACAATCAATTGGTCCAAAAATTAGAAACAATAGATTAAATCACAAATTCAACAAATTGATTTAATCAGGACAAACTACTTATTCAGAAAACTCAATCAATACATTGATAACCAATTAATATTAGTTAAGATGAGTTAGATGAGTCACATAATACACGATTAAGATTCATAACATATTTGATAAAAAGTGACAGTAGTGCAATACATGCTAATTAATCAATTGAATTTCAGAAACAATCAATTGAAAAATATGCAGTAGTTGACAAATTATGCAGACATAGAATATGAATCAAGATAAGGGTAAAGAAATATCAAGAACACCAAGGTTTATATTGCTTCACTCTTCCTCAAGAGCTACATCCAGTCTCTTTCCAATTAGCAAAGAAATTACACTAAAGAAATTGTTTAGTCAATACACCAAGAACACAATCTTGTACCCTACAAGAATACATGAAGACAGTACAAAACCCTATTGCATCACTACAACTATAAATCCTATGCATTTGTAGTACAACACTCCTTTATACAATGCAAAATTTTCTTAAGTGCACTATTGTGAGAAATTTAAATCAATTGTTTTCTATTTGAAATCAATTGTTTTTTGGACTACACTTGCAAATCACCTGTCTAAGGAATTTAATTGAAAATTGTCATTCTTTCTAAACCATATTTGAACTTTGTAGACAAAAAATTTTTAATAGTTCAATTCACTCCTCCTTTGAACTCAGCCTAAATTGTTTTCAATCTTAAAAATCCTAGCCGTAGTCCCAAGACTATATTTTTATAACTCTGAAGCAGAGCTTAACTCCTAGATAGAGTGGAGAATCCAGAGTGCCTAACCCTAATGTAGAGACCTATTTAGATACACAAATTTTCTAGGTCAGTGACGTCTGCACCCGACCCATCTAAAGTGGCGTGGTGTGTGACGTTAAATCCATATATCTTTTGGGCCCATTAGTACTTGAACTAGCTAAAGTGGGCTCAAGCGCATTTCCCATCTTTTGCTCTCGAGTTTGATTGGTGCCCGACCCAGCTCCAATGGCACTAGACATAATTGCTTTGCATTAATTTTTATCTTTTATCTCCTTCTTTATGGATTCCAATCTTGCTCTTCTTAACGCAATTACCTTATGTTCATTTATTTAAAAAAAATAATGAGATTTAGAGTAAAATTTAATTAAAAACTCAATTAACCAGTTAGAAACAAATTATTTATAAAAGATATGAAAATTAGCAGGTTTGAGACTTAAAAAGAATTGATTTCATTGTGAAAAAAAAATCTAAAAATGATAAAAATAAATGTTAAAAAGAAAGGACGACATAAAATGCAACAATAAGCTAAATGAAATTATAATAACACATGCATTTGATTTCTTTTTGAAACATTAGGAGTAAATACAAAATTGATTTTATGATTTTATGGTAACAAAAATAAGACAATTATTTTAAATGAATACAATTTTTTTTTATACACTTGATTTCATAATTTCTAAAATAATTGTGAAATAAGAAAAAAAAAACAATGGTGTTACAGCTGCAACTCTTTCAAACCAAAAGAATATAACGAGGATTAGTAAAAGATACGAAGTCTCCATTAAGTTCATAAAAATGTATACAATCAGCCAAGCAAACAAACAACAATACTCATAAATAAAAAATAAAATTTAAAAACCTAAAATAGAGTAACTATTATGAACTATCTTTTCCTACATTGACCTCTAATCTAGGATCTAACAATTAAAATGTAGAATCACATATTACGAATATGCTGTCCAAAAATTATCCTCATCTGACACTGACCAAATTCCAAGTTATAATTTGAAAATCCGCATAATAGTTTTTACTTTTTTTTTCCTTCTCTATTCCTATTTGCTACCATAATTTTAGTAACGAGACTCTCTTAGGCAATCCTAACTTGATTCCTTGGCACATATTTACATATTTAATTCTATTAACCACATAGAAAGAAAATTCAAAACATTAATACATTTATTGTTTTCATTATAGTACGTATAATGTCACTAAAAATGATTAGCTTGGTTTATATAAATAAAATTAGAGTGTCTTAGATCAATACATGGGACATACATCTATATATCCAAAATTAGGCATATTTCACAACCATCCGCATATTAGATAAGTAAAGCATATTCTTTTAATTATGCTTATATTAGTACACTTGTTACATATTCGACATGGAACACACTTAAATCAGATTACGTTCAACTTAGGTACACATGCTTAATCACGTTATTAAGTACAACTTAGTTACATGCACAAATCATATTAGGTTTATGGTTAGCTACATGCTTAAAACAAATTAGGTGCATTCTTAATTTAGATTTGGGATCAACCAATATTTACACACTTATTATAACCCTATTTTTAACTATATTATTATGGTGTAGAGGGGATGTTATGTGGTGGAAAAGAAAATGAAATTTGAAAGAGGGTCAGTGATAGGAAAATGAGTTATGGAGAAAGATTTTCTTAATAAGAAGTTGGCTTCTGGAAAATTTTTCCAGAAGAGAGGAGTGTGAAGAGCTTTTTCAGAAAAGCTTTTCCAAAAGCAAATTTACTATTACAGAAATCCTTTTTCGTAACTCATTTTCCCACCCTCTAACCTTCTTTCGAATTTCGTTTTCCGAAAGGAAAATCCATATAACATCTCCTCTACACCTTTACATTAACCATTAAACTATCCAAAAACACACTCACTTGCCTTAAAATGCTGTCAAAGAACCTTCCCTTCCACCACCAATGTTGGCCACCACCAATGTCGGCCACCACCAATGTCGGCCACCGCTGCCGTCACCGGAAAACGTAAAATTAGCAACTCCAACTTATTGTTTTCTGAGAAAGGTATTTGTTGTATAACATAACACTAATGGGGTGCAGGAAACAATTGTGGGGGTGCAGGAAGCAATTGTCCATGGAAAATGCAAAGATACTTGTGCAGACGTTTGAGTCAATGGGTAAAAAGGTGTATGGGGGCAAAAATGGGCCTTATGTGTGGGTCCATTTTCCAGGGTTGAGTTCATGGCAAGTCGTCAACCAAATTCTTGAGAGAGCAGCCATTGTCACTGTCCCTGGCATTGGCCTTGGTCCTGCCGGCGACAGCTATATTAGAGTTAGTGCCTTTGCTCAAAGAATCTGTACTGGAAGCTTCAAGGAGATTGACAAAACTACTATAAAAATCAATTATATATGTGTTCAGTGTTGACCATTATTCGCTTAAGGTGGATGAGTTTACACAAAAGAATAGTAATATATATTCACAACCCATTTAAACATATGATATAATAAAATAATAATTTCATTAACTTATCGATCATTTATTCATATTATTATATATAATACAATAATATCCATCTTGATTGCCATTTCATCCATTTAAAATATTATTATTGTTATTTAAAGATATTGATAACACCATGTTTTGATGGTTAAACTAATTTGTAGTTCAACTTTACTTGATTTTTATTTAATAAATTATATATATATAATTTATATATATATATAGAAAAGATCAAAGAATTTTATATAAAGTTATTAAGATAGTTTCTTGTTTATTTAAAAAAAAAATTATATTATCTCTATCAGTTAGTTTGGACTGCAATAGTTTATGGTCATCTGACTCAAAAGATGACCAGAAACTTCGGACACATACAACCTGATTTTATTCCTTGGCTTGGTAAAAATTAAAAGTTATGCATACCTTCGACAAGGTGTTTAGTTCTTTGGAAATTGACTTTAGACAGGTTGCCTTTAGATGTTAATCTTCAGAAAATTGGAATTCAATTATGTTATTGTTATTTATGTCTTGAACATTCGGAATCTATATGTCGTCTCTTCTTTGCATTGCAGATTTGGAATTGGTCTAAATGTACGTTTAAATTCTATAGATTGTAGCTCTATTATTTTTTTTTTCTTTTGCAGGTTTTTAATAATATTGGCAGCACTCAAATTCAAGACATAGAGTTGGTTTCTTTCATGACTGTGTTTTGGGTATCTGGAAAATGAGGAATTCACAAAAAGTTTAACAACCTAATTTATATTCTTTTTATTAAGATTTTTTTTTATTGCAGCAGGAGTTAGGATGACTGTAAATCTGTCTACACCTGTGATGATAATAATATTAATGAGTTTGTTGTTTTTGAAGACTTCTGATATCCAAATTTATGTTTGCAAAGCTCTAATATCTATAGCGGTTAGAAAGCACCCCTGCTGGCTATGTTAAATGTAATGTGAATAGTTCGGCTTATGGAAATCTTAGGTATGGAACTTGTGTTAGTATTTTTAGAGGTAACAAAGAAAAATATATTGATAGTTTCTCTTTATATTTTGGTATTAGTAATGTTTTGAAGAGTGAGTTTTTAGATATTACCTCTGTTATGGAATTCGTCGTGGTTAGAAGTTGCATTTCTTTATGATTTGAAAGTGATTCAAAATTAGTGATTGTATCCATTATTTATCTTTGTAAATGTTTGAATAGTTTAGCTAGCTTCAGTGTAGATTTGAAGTAAGAATTTGTTTGGTTTGAAAATATGTTTTCTTATCTTAAGCAATATTCTTTTAGAAATAGGTCTAGGCTATCTCACTATATAATTAAATTGTACTGATTATACGGTTATATTCTTAAATATATACGGTTATATTTTTAAATAAAAAGAGTTGTATCTTAATTATTAATTATAGCTTTTGATCTAGTATGAGAACTCAATCAATCAATTATTATTAGAGATAAGGTCACGAATTGTTGAGGAAGATATTGTTGCGGGTGACGTAAATTATCTCATGATTGAGGCAAAATAGGATGTCATAATCAAATTGTGGTGCTTGAGCTATTACACTCTTAAGTAGAAAGATTGGACCCTAATTATTAATCATAACTTTTGGCTTAGTGATAAGCACTCAATCTAATAGAAGGTTTCATTATGATAAGGTCTACATTATATATCTCTCATTTTGAGTCTGATAGTACTTTGTTACATATGCATCTAGGCCACAAAAGTGAGACAAGAATGAAAATGTTGTGTAAGTGTGGCTTTTTAGATATTCAACAAATGGAGCCTTATAGTTCTTTGAGCATTATGTCTATGAAAAACAAAATAGACGGTTGTTTCAGAATCAATACACAACATGAAGGACACATTGAACTATGCTCATTTTGACTATTAGGGTCTTAGAGAATTCATATATGGGAAGGCACAAGATACTTCATCTCTATGATTAATGATTATTCAAGGATGATGTATTACAATGAATCAGAAATCTAAAACTTTTCATTATTTCAAACATTGGTCCACTCTTATGTTTAACCAAATTGGCAAGAAGGTTAAACGTCTAAGGACATATAATAGGTTGGAATTATGGTATAAGGAATTTGACAACTTTGATAGAGATAAAGACATTTTGAAGCACTATATTGTTTGTCGTACTCCATATAAAATAATAATATGGATGAAAACATGAATAAGACATTGTTGGAGATATCAAGTTGCATGTTGTCTTAGTCTAGGTTGGATAGAAGGTATTGGGTTGAAGCCATCAACACAATATGCTTTTTGGTGAGTCATTCTCTATCTACAACTAATAGATTCAAGACTTTGTTTCACATATGGTTTGATCAGACAACAAACTACTTTATTCTAAAGGTGTTTGGTGTCCTACTTATTATCACATTAGTGATGGTAGGCTAGAGCCCAAAGCCAAGAACGGGTTTTTATGTGCTTTGGGGCTAGGCGAAAGGGTTTAGAATTTGGTCACCATCTGAACAGAGGATTATCGTGAGTAGAGAAGTAACTTTAATTGAAAGTTCCCTATTACAATCTAAAGGGAGTTCAAGTAAATCTGAAGTGGTGGCTCAGCAAGTGAGGTAGATGGTGTTATTGTTTAGACGTTGAAGTAGCAATGTAAATCATTGTTTAGGAAGACTAATGGGATATTTAGGGTTTGGGTGTACATTTGCAACAATCAAAGTATAAAGAGGAGACCATCCAAACAAATCAACCGACTATAATTTGAAATTTTTCTAGGGTGAGCAAACCTTTCGTGAGGTATAGGGTTGATACGATTCATTTAAACCTATTTCATGTCATAATGCAATTGCTTGTTCAGATTTTGACAAAAGATTGTGGCTATGTGTAACGAATTTTATCCATTCTGAAGAATAAAACTTGGGATTTTGTGGAACCAATTGAAGGCAGGAGGTTGTTGGATGCAAATGGGTCTACAACAAGAAAGTTGGACATTATTACCTTGAAGCATTTGTTGTTGAAGCTAGACAAGCTGGAGTATCTGAAGTTATTTTAACGTTAAACATTGTGATGTATCAAATGTTGAATCTGTAAGTATAAGGCTCACTTAGTGGCCAAAGGTTATGACATAGGTCCATTAAAGTTCTAATAACACTTATGATGTCCATGGCTATAGAGTTAGAGAAACTTGATGTGAAGATCGTTGTCCTTACCTGAGAAGGATATTATGATATCTCAACTTGAAGGTTTAAAAACCTAGAAAAGGAAAAGTAGGTTTATAAAGTATATAGGTTGTTGTATGGTCTAGAACAATGTCCAAGATGGTGGTACATGAGATTCGATGAGTTTATTGTCTATCATGGGTACAATAAAAGTCTTTATGTTGCTTGCATTTCACAAAAGCTGGTGGAGGATGCAATTCCCCAGTATACCTTCTACTGTATGCAGAAAATATTATTGAAATTTTCTTGATGAAGGATCATGTTAATCATGAGTGAACCAAGCACACTAATGTCAAGTATCACAGTTCTTTCATTGAAGAACATGTTGAATTGTGAAGATTGATATTTATATCTCCACCAAGCTAGTTCCTAAAAGAAAGTTCATGTTTTGTTTGGATTTCTAGAACGTCAATTGCTGGAGCAATCTTTTGATAACACTAATCTCAAACTACTTTTGAGAGAAAATTCTAGTCAAGGTTAAGTTTGTTAAATATGCCTTGTGTCTACTCTCAAGTCATTTACTTAGTTTGGTTAATCATCTAATACACAAACATTTGATGTGTGAAGATTGATACAAAGAAGAATCTAGTTGATGTGCCCACCAAGCTAGTTCTTAAAAGAAAGTTAATGTAATGTTTAGAATTACAGAATGTTGAACGCTAATAGCAATCGTTTGATAACACTGATCTAAAACTATTTTTGAGAAAAGACTCTAGTCAAGGTTGAGTTTTTCAAATATGCCTTGTGTCTACTCTCAAGTTCGTCTTATACACATTTGGATTGGAGCATCCGAAGAACTTGTTGAAGTGTGAAGATTGATACAAAGGAGAATCTAGTTAATATGCCCATCAAGCTAGTTCCTAAAATAAAATTCATTTAGTGTTTGGATTTGCAGAATGTTAATAACTGATAACAATCGCCTGATAAAACTGATCTAAAACTATTTTTGAGAGAAGACTCTATTCAAGATTGAGTTTATTAAATATACTTTGTGTATCCTCTCAAGTCATTTAATCGGTTCGAATGATAATTTAATACACAATATTTAGCTTGAAGCATCTGATAGAGTTGTCTATATTTTATAGCTCAAGTATTTATTTGTTAGTTATTGTAAAATGATTAGCTTCCATTAGTTAATTGGAACTTTATGTTATTTTCTATTGATTTAATTACGTCATAATTATGTTATGTATAATGTGGTCTTACTAATATTTGGGAGGGGTTGATAAATGTTTGTAATTCGTACTAATCATTTCTCATAATTTGCTCTTGCGCGTGTACATTCTACAATCTTATAAATTAATAGATTATAAATTAGGACATCCATTTCTTTTTTATGTGTTAATCAACAACTAATTATTATATACGTTGTCATTATGTTACGTGTTTTTCTTTTCTTTACACATTTGTCTTTTAGATATAGGTTAATTTCTTTAGTGTTTTTATATGTTTTATTATGAACTTATTGCTTTCATACTACTGATTTTACGTGTTTTTATAGCTTTTACAATATTAAGATTAATATACAAAATATTTTAATAATACTATTGTATACTTTAAATAATATATGTCTCTCTTTTTTACTTGTCACTTAAATATTATATTCTTATTTAAATGAGTTTATTTGTTTTTTTTTTAATGGCGAAGAATGAAATTAATGGAATCACTTTAGGGGTGTTCCAATCCTATTACAAAAGATAAAAAAAGTGAAAAACAACAATACAACAAATCTCCCAAAAACCAACATCAAGCAACAAAGGGCAAAATAATCCCTGAACTTGACTAAGGGAAGCAAAAGAAGAGGACACCTACAAATGGTAAGCAAAACCCAACACAAAGACACAACACTTCAACCTCTAGAAAATGTGTTTAGAAAAAAAATGAAGAAACCGTGATGGTATTTCACACCCTAGTTCTTAGACTCCACCATAATCCTTGTAACATTTTAGCTTAGAAGAATGTTTATGCATTGTGGTGCATTTACTTCATGCCTTGACTGCTAATTGGTGAGTCACACTAGCTTCCTACTGCTTGCTGATTTTGATCACCTCCCTAAGGACCTTCACATTTTTCTTGTAACCTGAAAGGCAACAAACTAAACCAGACCTACTGGAATCCACATTAGTCAAAAGCTCATAATAACTCCTAAAACCCCTTATTACACTTTTTCACCAATTCCCTACCCTAACACAATGAATCCCCATACTTGCACCTCTGAAACCAATACACCCAGCCTCACCCGAGAACCTTTCTTATACCTTATTATGCCATAGCCTTCAAGCACTAGATAGGACAAAGGTACCAATCTAAAAATGACATAGTTACTACCCTTTGGCTACAATTTTTTGTCCATGACCAACCTTTCAACTATGCCAAACAAAAGATCTCTACATCATTCACTTTTCCATTCTTGAACACCAACTTATTTCTCTGATTCCAAATTTTGCACACTATAGCAAGTCACATATGTTTCCAAATTGCATTTTCTTTCTTTGTAAACTCATAATAAAGAAGTGCTGAAAATAGTTACTTACCAAGTGGTGATTAACAAAAGTATTACCTATCTATCTATCACAACTAGCCCAAACCTTTTATGTTATAAAACAGTTTATAAATAAAAATGTTGGATAGATTCAACATGCATATTAGACATGAGACACTGCAGAATAAGTAAGTCCACACTACAAGAAAAAAGCTATTTAGAGACCAATATTTAGTTACCAAATGAAATGGTTGCTAATTGTGACCAAAATAGTCACCAAATTAAATTTTGGTTGTTAAGTAACTACAAAATAGAAGTAATGATTGAATTTAGTGACCAATTAAGTTAAATAATTGATATCTAACATTAGATACCAAAGTTTTAGTGACCTATGTCATTTGATTCTAAATTGATATCTAATTAAGTTGGAGACTAATTTAGAATCTAATGGTATAGGTCACTAAAACCTTGGTAGCTAAAGTTAGATACCTATTATTTGACTTAATTGGTTACTAAATTCAATAATTATTTCTATTTTATAATTATTTAGCAATCAAAATCTAATTTGGTTACTATTTTGATCATAATTAATAACCATTTTATTTAATAGCTAAAAATTGATCTCTAAACAATTTTTTTTTTTATATTTTCAATTCTCTTCTGCTAAGATTTATCTTGTTGATATCTTATTTAACAGTACTGCTAACCACAAACACGTGTTGATGGGACAATCTTCATACAACAAACTTATTTGAATATATCAACTTGCCTTTGATTACCTTAGTTAATGCAGTGTACTTCAATCTCACTTTATATACACTTTCATTTTTCCCTATCCACCCATCCAACGTACTCTCTTCCTAGTAACCGTATCTGCGAGAATGAGGAAATAAAATTCCTTACAATGTTATTTTTTTATTAGAACATAATCTTCTCTTATAATTTTGTGATGGAGTTTCCTCACTTTGCAACGGATTTCTCTTGTTACAAATTTTATTTTTTAAATGGTAAGTATGAATGCTTATGAATAATTTTCTGTATAACTTATTGATTAACCATAATTAGTTCCGCGTTTGAATTAAATTGAGGGAAGTACGGTGAAATAAAATACTTTTTTTTTCTTTTTGCACATAGGGAAGTACGGTGAAATAGTCCTTTTTTTATTAGCTTTTGAATAGGAAGCCTTGAATAAGGTAAAGTGGGTAGCAATATTTAAAACAACTTGTACTACTATATTAATTAATCTTTAATAACTCTTTTTCCTTCAATGGGGTAGGTGGAATAAAATATTGTTTTAGATAGTTCTTATTTATTTTTTTAGTTGAAGCTGGGATACTATGTCATCTACAGTAATAATGTTGGACTATTGGACTATGGTTATTTATATTTTTCTGTTTTCTTAATATTTTTAAAAATACTTTTTTTTTCTTAAAATACTTATTAGAATGATCAAAGTTTTAACATATTTTTTAATATTGAGAAAGTTTTAAAATCCATTTAAAAAAAAACACTTTTCAAAGGTATTAAAATTTCATCCATTTCAAAAACTAGTTTTTCAGAAGTTAATTTTCAGAAGAAAAAAAAAAAGTAGGACACCAACTGTGGAGTGAATTTATTTTTAATATGACCACATTCTTTTGACAATCTACCAATTTATTTTTTTTTAAATTTCTACACAATAAATAAAAATAATTAAATCTATTTTTAGTCTCTAAAATATAGTTATATTTTGTTTCTTATCTTTAACATTTTTTGCTTGACATCTATTATTATTTTTTTTGGTTTTATTTCTTGTTATTTTATTTTTATAACTATTTATAATTTTGCTTTAGTCCTATATATATAAATTATTTACTTTTCAACTTCTGTCAAATGTTTCTTAAAAGATTGAATTGAATTGTTTTGTTGAGATAGAAATCCAATTTATATTAATAAAATAAATAATTACAATATTTATAAAAAAAAAAATCAAACTAACTTTCCTTAGCAAGTATCATCACTTTAAATAAATTTCTATTTCAAAGGAGACAAACATTTATAAAAAAATACATGCAACTAGCTTCCCTTACCTAAATTCACAAAACAAGTA
>Ga0123340_1004111_pt1 | contig 13731 bp, 6 predicted proteins | sample SirMexnodulemix_FD_89961 | JGI IMG/M metagenome (GOLD analysis project Ga0123340, IMG submission 89961) | Root nodule microbial communities of legume samples collected from Mexico - Siratro Mexico nodule mix | ecosystem: Host-associated > Plants > Roots > Nodule | place: Mexico: Nepantla... | reverse complement strand
TGTTAAAGTAAAATATATTCTTTCAATCAGCTCCTGCAATTCATACTTTAAATCTAATGAGTAACTTCATGTTAATCACAGGCCTGTATTCAAACTAGCTGAATGACAAATCCGTCCAATATGTTTTTTGAAATTATGTACAAGAAAATATCCACACAATTCACTTACTCCATCCTTTCAAAAACGTGAGATGGTACATCAAGAACAGACCACAAAACCATCACTGGCATAGAAATGACGGCTTCAGTTCTGACTTCTTCAACTTCATCACGAAGACCCAGATCTAAAACTTCAAGAGCAAATTTACTGTTCAAGCTTGGGCCTAGCTTTGATACTACTTGAAGAGCAAGGCATTTTGTTTTCCATGGACAATGATTATCAATAGCGACAGGCATATGAGTCCAGGGAAGTTTAAGCACAAGTATGAGGTCTACATGGTAATTCTCATCATCTAAAGGGTTGTATTCTTTGAGAGACGCATCTGATTGAGAGCAATTACAAAGTGAAACAAAATCAGAAGCATGAACTAGCAAACACCACAAATTTAAAATATAAGTACAGTAAATAAAATTAAAGGATATGTAAAAGAATTCTCATATTCAATTTTGACTCTAAGTGGGTTTATCCTTAACTCAACTTCACAAAATCAGCTTGTAAGGTGATGATTGCACCCAAATTACATATTACAATATGACCTTATTCTTAGTTGATACGAGATTCCTAACACATCCCCTAACGTCGAGGAATGACGGTCTCGAGTGTTAGATTAAATATTTATAAGTAGTTTAACAAGAACCAGATAACAATGGCACAATAACAGTCCCAAAGAACTTTACTAAGATAGGCTCTAAATGGCTCTGATACCATCTTAGTAAGTGGGTTTATACCTCACTCAATCTCACAAAATCGGCTTATAAGGTGAAGATTACACCCCACTTATATATTATAATCTAGTTTTATTCCTAATCGACATGGGATCGAACACTGACCACTGAGAGAAAGCTCAGAATGCAAAGAGTCCTTATAACTTTCCATCAAACAAATAAGCACAGTAATTTAATCAGTTAGGAAGAAGATTACTCCCCACTTATATTATTATGATATGGGATCCATCAAAGTAGAAGGGAAGAAGCACGGTAATTTAATTAGTAGGGAAGAAGTATGACATTTTATTGCTAAGGAAAGAGAAAAAGTTAAACGACGGTATCAATATATGCAAGGTAAAGCTTACTTTGAAAAAGCAATACACTGTGAATTCCTTCCAAGTATGTGGAAATATCTACAGTAATTGAGTTTCCTTGTTTTGCCTATAACACCAGCAAGTAAATTTATTAAAAAAAAAACAAATATATATATAGATATAGATATAGATAACAGGAATTTGTAACAGTACCTACCAACCTGATTAGCTATCCATGGAAGCCATGCAAGCATCTGCCGAAAGATTCTGAGAGACAGATCAATCTTTGGATAAATAGAGAAGGTAATGCACAAAATGCTAAGTGCAGATAAAGCAATTTCGGGCCTCAAAGAACCAGGTCTGACAGCAGGAGCATTTAATGAATCAACAAATGAAAGAAGGGATTTATTCATATGGCTAGCATAACCTTCTACTGTTTGGCAAGCAACTATATAACCACTTTTACGTTCCACGTCAAGACTGGCATCTGCAACAACAGTTTCTTCATTCAATTTTTGTCTCTTGATACTTAAACTATCCATATCCCGAATGGACCTCTTCTGGCCAAGCCTCCCACTTTCAATTGACTTCTCTTCCAATGCTAACACAGTTAAATCTTCATTGTTTCCTAGAATTCCCCTAACAAGATGTACACCAAGAGTAGACAGAGCAACCTCGAAGCACTCTATCAGAGGCAAACATGGTTCTGAATGATAAAGTGCAGATATGAGATATTCTGGCTTCCAGATATGAGGGGGACAAACTTCAGCAATCCTAGCATAGGCACTGCATAATGCAACCTGAAAGGACTTGTATCAGATCCTTTTCAACCTCAACCATTCACTAGCTCAAATTCATCATATTCCGGAATGAGAAGTGAATCAATGAATAGCTTCCCAGTTAACTAAATTGGTCTAAGGAAATTAAGTATCAATATTAACCTTAAGTTGCTGGCTTTTGGTTCTCCCCATCGATTGAAGGAATACATTGACTAAATCAGCAGCTGTTAATTTGATAACATCTTCTGGACAGCTAGAGTAGAGTGTATTAAGGCAAATACCCATCGACGAATCATAAGCCATATTTCTGCGGGAGAATAAACCTAATGTTTGTTAATAAGCAGTCTCGTATACTGAAAAAAGTTCTAATTAAGGTAATCTACATTTATACAATTAATGCAGCAAAATGTAAGAATCTAATGGAATTAGTTTGCTATTAAAGCCAAGTACATATTTTTTTAAAAATAAAAACCAAACCTGAAAACAGGAAGCCCCTCCTTGTCCATACCCAAGATAGTAGTTATTGACAGGATTAAATTCTGATAAGGAATGACATCATAGTTTGTCACCGTTCCAATGATGTGTACAAAGTCAAAGCATGCCTGCCATAACGTCACAAATCGTCAGATAATTTGTAACGCCCAAAAAAATAATTGAAGTAAAATCAAGTGAAAAACTCAAACTCAAATTCTAAATGTCGTCAACCATTACGCACCATATGCAGGTCAGCATCCCCATAGCATAAAAGCGAGCACGCAGCAGAAATAAAGGACGCATGGATCAATCCTTCAACATAGAGCGTTCCTTCAGTGAGACATTTACTAATAAGCTTCAAAATCCACGTCGCAAACGGTTGCCATCGGCTGCGGCCAGTGAGGTCAACCAGTAAACCACAGCCATCAGCCGGCTTGTTGGCGGACGGAAGGTCTTCAACTCCAGAAAAGGACTCGCAAAAGCACTTGAGCGTCACCCTGGAGGATCCATTAACATCGAGCGAAGCCACGTACACAATATCTGCGGTGCAAAAAACAAACATATCATCATCAATTCATCGTACACAGTAAAACAGAAACTTAATTTCGACCTATTGGAACAAAGACGTCGAGTTCATAACTGTAATTTATGCGTAGTATAATACCTTGAATGAGCGACATGGAATCGACGAAAAACTGGCGGTAAGCATCTCTGGCTCCGGAGCGAAGCAGCGCGAGAAGAGAACCGAGAGCTTCGAAGAAGATGCTGTGGCGAGATCTGAAAGTAGGGAGAGGAGTGAGAGGAGAAGAGAGGAAGGAAAAGGAGAAGTAGAGCGGGAAGTACCGAAAGAGAGGTTGCGCAAAGAAGGGAAGAATTCGCGCGATGATTGGGGAAACGGCGGAGGGCTTGCCGTTGTAGAAGACTCCGGGGAAGTTTCTGGCGGTGTGAGAGATAAGCTTGACGACAGCAATGACTTCTCTCTGGTTGTCTGCATTGAGAGTGAGAGAAAGAGGAATGGTAAGTACTACTGAGTAACATTACATTGATTATTGAGATGAAGAAGAAGAAGGTACCGGAGGAGGTGGAAGAGGGAAGAACGTAGGCGTGGAGAAGATTGGGGAGAACGGTACGGAACCTAACCTCCAAAACGACGTCGTCTGAGGGGTTGTTGGGAGTGGGAGTGGAGGAAGAAGCTGCTATGCGTTCACGAAGTTCGTGAACAAGACTCGACAGGTTTGCTTTTGCCATTTACTTTTCATTACCTTTCTTCATTCCTTTCTTTTCGCTGCTTCTTCCCTCCTAAAACCTATTACCGTGCTTCAAATAAACAAATAATATTTCGAAAAAAAAAATAAAATAGAAAACGGACACTAGAACCTTGTTTGGGCCCAACCTTCTGCCCATTGAATGCGAAAGTACCATTTTATCTTTTTATTTTTTTAATTTCTTTCTTTTTTTTCAAACAATTATATTCCAGATGTATAATTCAAATTATATTTTAATTTGTATAATTTAAAATACAAAGTTTAAAGAAGTATTTTGATGATTCTAAAATTATGGAAGTGCAGGAAGTAAAGTATAGAGGTGTAAAAAGAAGCATTCAGCCCATTTTATCCTATTCGGCCCAACCTTATAACTAGTAAACTAAAGAAGGAATCCTATTCGGCCCAACCTTATAACTAGAAAACTAAAGAAGGAAAATAAAGTAAAGGTAATTGGTAATTGAGATTGTTTAAAGTAAGAAAAGGAGAGTAAGAAGTGAAGAAAAAAATTATAAAATTTTGTAAATGATGTAATAAGAATGATTGATTTAAAAAGTTAATTGATGTGTTTAAATTGATTTAAAACAAAATTAGTTAATTATTTGTACATGAAATCCACTTCACATGAATTATGTGACACTCTGTGTGTAAAACTATTAAAAGTAAATTTTAATAAAATTAAATAAATTTTAAAAAATATAATAATAATAATAACAATTTTAATAAAATAAATTTAAATTGGTGTAAAAATTTCAACATCTAATTAATATTAATATTGAACATGAAAAGATACAATACATTATGATTGAAAAAAGACTTAAAATACAACCAAAACCAACCATCATTCCATGACAATTATCATTTGAGAGAATTTTAAAGTAATGAGTAATTAAATTTCTTTGGAAGTGGTCAATTGTTTGATAAATACCATTCCAAATATTGTAAGTGCACATTTAATGTTTTCAATAACATCCTTTTAAATAAACACAATAAGAAACTGAATAAAATATTTAATAATAATTTTTTTTAATATAAATATTAAATTAACACATAAAACATTTTATATTTCTCTAAGTACAAATTATATTTATTTCACAACCACATTTTTCCATTTTAATGTAAATAATTTTATTCAATGTGAAAATATTAAATATTTTCTAGTTAAATATGAAATTAATGATTTTTTTATATTTATTTCTACTCCTAATCAAACTAACACAATTACATCTTAATATTCAGGATAACAATTTTATACTAATCCATATACTTATACTCATATTTGGTGTAGCAGTTTAATTGCTTAGAAACCCGTAAAATTCTATTTCTAACTAGATTTTCTTATATACATCAATGTTTTATTTTAAAATAAATCCAACCAGAAATCCACACTCTTAATCGATTCGCATGTAAAAATAACATGCAGCAAATCAACTATGATATCTAATTTTCCAGAACAAGATAATGCAACACAGCATTATCATCAATGCCAAATGACACAATCGATTATTCATGTAAACTTCATAAACTTATGTCTATATGCCATACAAAGGTGTCCACAATTTGGACAGGGTACCAGTGCCATCCTCCAAAACAGTGGAGAATGTTACATTCGAAGATAAACAATGCTGCTAAATCATTACTTATTTCAGTAATATCCTCTTACAACGAATAATAAACAATTCTATATCGATAATAACATCTTATTTATAAATAAAAATAAAATTATTCAGTATCTTGCATAATATTAAGAGATAAGTAAAAAGATATGAGAGGAAAATATGCATTGCAAACTTTCATTTGGTTGACTTCCAGAATTCTGAAAAGCGTGAATTTATAAGATCTCTCTCTTATGTTGGGGGCAAGATAGAAACAGGGAACTTAGACTGAATGTGATAGTGAAAGTATAAACAAGGTAGCCACTAATACTAATGATTTAACACTACTACATGAGAAAGGCATACATGGAGAGCTACATAGACTAACCTTGGTACATATGAAACTAATCTAACTAAAAAAGACCAAAGACATTCTCTTTACACATGCTATTCTGCTAATATATAGCACTTCCTAGCAGTTAATGCCACGGTATTTCTCACAAAATGGGGTTATGAATTACATGAATTTGCTTCTACTCAATTAGGAACGGTTGACCAACTAGGTGGAAGCCGTTCAGAAGAGGTAGGCAAGGCTCTCACGTTGATGTCCATGGGCAGGAGCCGGTAATTGAGGTCAAGCTCCCTGAAAATCTTAAGCAACTCTTCAAGCAAAAGGGACCTTCTTATATACCTTTCTCCCTGATCTTGGAAGTTCATTTTATGGTTGGGCCAGATAGCCATTTTCACCACGTTTAATTGATGATAATCCCTGACTACTACAATAGGTGAAGGATACCAGTGCTCCTTTTTGTTTTCACAGTAGCTGCATTGTGACCATTCAAGCACTCAGATATCATCACCTTTAGAACTAAAAGAAAACAATAAGAGAAAGGAAAAAGACATTTCTCAACACATACCTGCTTATTCTTTGTTTAATAAGTGAAATCTTTTCAACTGGGGTGCATACATGTACAAAGAATTCGATAATATCTGACATGTCTGGACTCCGGTAAAAGTTATATATAGCCTTGGTAGCAAGGACACTGTTAGGAATGATCACCTTATGATTATCAAATTTTAGAAATATGGTTGTCAATATGTTCATTTCTTCTACCACCATCTGAAATTGGTATGCAAACATGAGAGAGAAATTAGGCCTTGTTTACATGAAAACAGAATTTGTAAACTCGTGAATGGATGAACATTACCTGAACTCCATCAATTTCACACCTATCTCCCACGTCAAATGGATGCATGACAAACAGGAAAATAATTGCTTCAAATATGGTCTTGCAAGTGTTTCCAAATATAAATGTAACCAAGACAACCTGTGAACTCAAAAAGACAAGAAACTTGGTGGTGGCAAGTTCCAATATCAAGAGCCAAATGATCAGTACAACAATTGCAACTATAAAATTGAGCATTCGATGAAGTTTGCTCACTGCCGTTTTTGTGTCATTCAGTGTCAAAGCAAGCGCTCTCCTTTCCCTAAAGGCATTGACCTACGTAGTTAAATGCAGGATACTTGTCAATTCTATAAAAGTGAACATAACCAGTTACATGTAACCATTAATTAAAATCATTCTGCAAAAGCTATAGAAGCAAGCCACAAATTGTTGCATGTAAACATCAATTAAAACCAGTCAAAGATAAAAATGTTGACTCTGACCTCCATGCAAAAATTATTCATTATAACAAAACTATCTTTTGAAGCATGAGAGAAATGCATCCATTAGAAAAATGACATTGGCAAGTTAAATCATATGTTGTCAATCTTGTGTGCATTACTGTGTCATCTGCGCAACTGACAGAGACAGATTCTAAGAAATGAATTAGATTCTACTACAATCCCTTCCAACTGAGCTTTGGTAATACACTATTATATGTCAAGGCTTGTGACAATTAAATAATGTCATAGAATCATATTGAAAATGTAAAAGAAAACATGAAGTAAAGTAATCTGACAATGAATAGAAAAAGGAGACATATCAGTAACTACATGTTTTCAACACCACACTAAATATATATATCCAATTCTTTTCATCAAGTTACGCTGCATATGTTATATGTTATATTAGTTGATTCTTACCACCCAATTCTTCAAGGATGCCTTGCTTATTCTTCCAGAATCAGATGCTCCTTCAAAAAGATTCATAGTTTTTGCAGCTTCATCCTCTTGCATAAACCGCATCAAGTCATCCGGATATATATACCTGCAAAACAGAGAAAGCAATGAGAAAACTGAGAAAACGATTCTATAAACTAGAAAAGTTAAAATTATAAAAAAAATTGTATGCATCAATGAAGGAACAACTAACCTGCAGCCACGCCTAGCAACATTCTGAAATATTTTTTTAGCAGCAGCTTTTGCCTCATTTTCACTTCTAATTTGCGTGGCATTCTCATCATCATTGGCGCTATCAATGATCTGTTCATCCAAGGTAGTGAGAGCCCCATGCCGGACCATGTTCATCAACCTTTTCATATTCCAGGCAGACACATTGTTGGGATTGAGCTTATGCAGGTTATCAATGGTGATGACATTACCATCATCAGACCTCTTGGAAAGAGGCCGCGAAAACTTGCCACTCTTTCCTCTGGGGCTCTTGGCGAGCATTCCACTCCTCAGCCTACCACTCTTGATATTAGAAAAAGCAGTTGCCCTGAGGTCAGGGGGTATGGTAACCCCTGCATTCTGCAGCTTCTGCACCTCATCAGCAAGCCTCTCCTCCTCCTCCTCAGCCTTCTGAAGCTCTACCAATGGAGGTCCCGAAAGAGTCTCAATCACAAACTGGTTAAAGAGTGACTCCTGAATCCTATCAAAGTATGTACTCACATGGAAAGAAGAGGCCAAGACCTTAACCATGAGAGTCTTGAGCAACCACACCAAAGTTCCTACAAGGAAACACACCAACACCTTGTTAACATACTCAAGAAAATTACTGTTGGTCTCTCTCTGCACCCTTTTGTCAAACAGCAAATGCCATGCAATCAAAACGAGTCCCAACCAGACACAATTCTGAACAGCCTTCCTCACGCCGTACACAAAATACAACACCCTCTTTCTCAAGAGGAAGTTCCTCTCAATGCAGAACACAGCAATTCTAATAACCCAATCAGACACCAATCTCCCACATATCAAAACCAGAACCATAACCTCCCATTTCCACAACCTAAGCTGCCACAGATCCTTCTCCCTCATAAAGGGAATGCAAAGGGTGGTTATCAACAACCCAATGATCAAAACCAAACTCAACCACTCCAGAAAAATCCAGCAGCTGAAATGAGTCTTCTTGAACTCATCGGGAAGATCCTCTTCCAAAAACGGATCGTCGTCGTCCTCATCAGGTTTCTTCCCTAAAAACCCGGAAAGAAGCTGACCCGATTTCATAACCCGCCCCGATTTTCTGTCGGGTTCATCTGGCGGGTCCATCAACCTGGATCTCGTTTTGGCCTTCAACAACGCGGATTTTCTCTGCATGGAGAGGTTTCTCTCGAAGGAAGCGTTCGAGGTGCACCGAAGGACCTCGCCATCGCTGGCAGGCGACGGCGAAGGCGAGCGGCGACGGTCGTACTGCGGCGGCTGCGGAGGGCGTTGGAAGTCCGTGATCGTCGACGATTCCTTGCTGGGCCTTCTCCTCAAGGCCTCGTTCTGCGGTTCGAGGAGATTCGAATTCGAAATGGGTTCATCGAAGGAGACCTTCAGCTCCCTGGAAATGCGATAGTTCACCGGCGACTCCTCCACCGGCGTCAACCTTCCCTCGTCGGCTTCGCGCTGGAGCTCCTCCATTTCCAAATCCATGTCGAGCTGCATCTCGCCGGAGGCCCGCTGCTTGTGGAGGAACCGCCCTATGAGCTGCGACGGCGGGTCCTCCGTCTGCCGGAAATCAAAACTCTGGTCGGTCGCGGCGGCGGAGGAGCTTTCGCCCTTCCAGAAGTCGTAGCTTGACTCGCGCCAAATCTTGTTGCCCTGCGGGGTTGGCGGCGTCGTCGATTTTAACGACGTAGTCGCCGGGGGGCATTTCGTTGTGGCGGTGCGATTCTTGGTCGAGGAGAATAGGGAGCTGCTCGTGATCGGAATCGTGGTTTCCGGCGCCGGAAAACCTTTTTGACTGTTTGAACGAACCATAAGATTTGAAGGAATTCCTGATAGATTGCATCAGGGTTACAGGCAAAAATAAAATGCTGCACTTTCTATTCAAATAATAATATTTTCCATAATAATGAATAATATCATAATAATATTAATCTTCACAACAATGAAATAAAATTTTATTTTAATAAAGTTGAACCGAGAAAGAGAAAGAAAGTGAGAGTTTTAGTACCAATAAAAATTTTAAAAAATAAAAATATAAATGGTCTTTGAGAGCAGAAAATCAGAGGATTGAAATTGAAAGGGTTTTGCTGGATGGTGTGTTGACGCGTGTAGTGCAGAGTCACAACGATGATGTTATTGAGACGAATAATGTTGCTCCTTTTAGGTTAAATAGTGTTTGTGTTGGTGTGAGACGGTGGGAATGGAAAACGTTGTTGGTTTTGTTGACGATGTTTCTGGAACATCCGCGTATGTGTTATCCGATGTGGGGCTCCAACGCTCGTGCCTGGTAAAGTCCAGCTAGGTTAATATGGTGACATTTTTTGTTTTCTTCTTGTTCAAAAATTCGTTTGAGAAATTATTTGAAAGAAAAAAATTATTAATTGTGCTGAGTTGTGAATGAATTTTAAATCAATGTAACCTAGTTTTGCATCACCTAGTAATAGAAAGAAAAGAGTCGTTTCGTTTGCCCTAACCTCTTTTACCTTTTTGGCCACAAAAGGTGCAAGATTTTATACCTTTTGTGGCCTGATTTGAAGGAAACGTGAAAAGGTTTAAGTTTTATATCATACTATTATATTGATTTTCCAGTCAAACTTCACTCAAATTACTGTTACCTTTACAATTAATTATTAGTTTATAAGAATTGGGAAGAATAATTAATTTAACTGTCACTGCTCAGGGTGATCATACATAAACACCCCATTTTCTACTAAACACCTACCTAATACTAATGATGTGACATTTTTCTTTTAAAATATAAATAATTTGAAATGAATGAACTATAAAGATGTACATGTACAATTTTCCAACGCCTAATTTGTTTTAAAGTTATATTTTCTATCATGATTTTAATATTAATCAAACATACTTTTATTTCTCTTTAAGATTTTATATCAGGATCAATAAATGTAATTATTATATTTCTACTACTGAAATAATTGCATGATTTTTACTTTATTTCTGTTGATCTCTGTGTATTTTTACTTTTGCTTTACAATAAATGTATTTTATTTCATTTACTCCAATCTAAACACAGATTAAGAGTTTCTTGAACTAAGTATATACATTCATGGTGGAACCACCTTAACATAACATAGTTTTTGTGGAAACTATGTCTTCTTTTTCCCCCACACATCACATGTTGTTGTTCTTTCTCATTGTCTATTCAAATAAACCGTGTCCACATAAAGTGTAAGCAAAATGAGTTTGGCTTAGCTTAGATAGCAAAACAAAATTATTAAGAGAGAATGAAAACAAAGAAAAGAATACGGAGAAGCAAAGGATGAAGAGGTGAAAATAAAGACAAATGAATGCCAGAAACATAGCTAACTTACGTGTTCATTTGGCATGTGATGCCTGCAAACAAAGTGTATTATAATAATAATAATAATAATAATAATAATAATATTATTATTATTATTATTGATGGTTTAATATTTAATTGGTGATGAAAAATACTTGTACCTAAAATGCATGCACGCATATTCATGTGAATGGTACAGAGAGCAACACACTCATCACAAACCACCAGGTGTTCACTGTTGCCGTCATTACCGCAGCTCGTGTCTCTCTCTTTCTTACTTTTCCACTGTTCTCATTTTATAATGACACAGCAACTTTTTTTTTATGGGCAGAATGAAATTAATTTTGATATCTTTTGTGATAATGTTTTTTATTATATGAAGTATAATAGGTTTAATTGATGATTATATTTTATAAAAAATTAAATAGTTTTATTTATAGTGAATTTTTTTTAGTTATTATTTTAAAGTGTATATTTTATGTGTTTTTATGGAATAAGAATATAAGATTGATTTGTCGAACTCTAATCGAATAGTAATTCTTTTGGTAACAGTTGTCAATATTTTTTAATAAACACAAAGGAAATCTTTAATTAGTAAAAATAAATAAATATTAGATTGAGTAAATACCTTTTATAATATTATTAGATTTTATTTACATACTTTTTGAGTTAGGAATGAATTATTCTAAATAAATAAAAAATTATAATAATAAATAATAATTATAATGATAGATAGAAGATTATTAATCATTATAAATATATAATTATTTATTATAAAATATATGGAATAAGATTAAATGATATCAAATTATAATAAATTTGATAGAAATATACTGACACCTATATTATTCAAGTTTTTTCTTACATGTTTTCATGTGATGCTTTTAAGATTCATATGTTTTACTAATTTATAAGATTTAAAATGAAGTGTTAAAGTAGTTTGATTATAATTTTTTGCAAGCAATGTTGTTTATTATGAATACAACAGTAAAAAAAAGTGCGTAAACTAAAAATACAACGATTAAATGTGTGAGAAAACCCTTCAATGACAAAATATCAAAAAAATTGAAATTTGATAATAAAATGCATGAAGAAAAATTGGGTGATAATAAACTGTTATGGTTGAAGTTGAAAAAAATCTAACTTTTGTTCATCTTTATATAAAGAATATTATATTATAATAAGTTAGAAAAACTATATTAAGTTATTAATCTTGTAATTTTGACGAAAAATCTTTCTATTAATTAGATACGAGAATAAGTATAACTCAATAATTTTTTAAATTAAATATAAAGACAAATGAAAGGATGAATACTGTATTCTATTAGTCTAAATCCTAATATTTATCTTCCTAAATTACTAAAATACATCTAATTTAATAATAATTTAAAAAATTTATATTAATTATTTAATATTTATATAATTATAATTTTTTAACATTTTTGACATTAATTAAAAAAGTATTTATCTTTTATATTAAATACTTAACAATATTCTTTTCATTATGATTTATATTTTTATAAAAAAATATTTAATTAATATTTAAAATAGTAAAAAAAGACTGATATCATTATATAATAGTTAAAATTTCATACATATATTCATTCCTATTAATAATATATAATAATTAAAATTAATTTCTTTCTAAAAAGAATCCTATTCTCTCACGTTTCTTTCAATGAGCTGTACCGTACACCAAAAGATGAGTTGTACTCGCCTGTGATTTAGGTAGTGGAACAACAAAAATTATTATACATTTGAAAAATATGTATAAATAAATAACATAATCATTGTCTTCTTTCAGTCAATAACTAACTTTTTGACCAATGTTTATCTGTAGTTTTCCTAGATCTGTCATTCTTAAACAAATAATTTATTTTAAGTTGATTAGGAAAAATATAATTTTTAATGAGAATTGATATATGGATAACTAATATTACTTTTTAAATATTTCATAACCACTTACTTAATTATTTATTCAAATAGAATTTATTCAAATATTATTATTTGAATAAAAGTGTTTGTTGTATACCTTTCTCATTCATGAACAGGAAAAGAACACTAACACAACCTACATGTCCCACATCGGATAGAGAATACCAAATCAATGCAGTGAATATGGGCAAAACAAAAACAAAAGATTAAAAGAATGGCAAAGTATTTGTTAGGTTCAGTATTTTTGAATGCAGATATTGGAAACTAGTATCAAATTATTTATTTATTTTTCAAGTCTTCTAAATATTTATATTTGAAGAACTTTTATTCATTAAATGTTTCATTTCTCTATAAATATTCAAATTACTATAATTTATTATATTGTGTGAGATTATCCTTTTTATTACACTCAATTTTATAACACACTTGTTTTTTTATTTTAGTTTAAAAAAGTGATGGGTTGACGAATACAAATCTTAGTTCACATAAATACAGCCACATAAAATTGATTTTAATAAGTTTATCACATTTTTATTTTTTTTAGTGCCTGCTGCGTAATTTTCAAGATGTTTCAAAATGGCTACAATCATTTTATATCAGGGTAAAATTATATTAAAATTTAGAGTAGTTTAGGATTAAATTATTTCAAAAAAATAATTTTTATAAACCTCCAAAAATATTTTCTTAATTTCTTCTTTATAGTTATCATTTTTTTCACAAATAGCTAATTAATCGGTTCTTAAATCCGAAAAAAATAAAAATTTCGATGTTTCTGAATTTTATATTTCAAAAATTATTAAATTAAAACAAATAAGTTAGTAATTTTCAAAAAAAAAATAACTTTAACATTTTTTATTTTACTAATTATAATAGCTTAGGTTAAAC
>Ga0123340_1004107_pt1:0-12500 | contig 13741 bp, 8 predicted proteins | sample SirMexnodulemix_FD_89961 | JGI IMG/M metagenome (GOLD analysis project Ga0123340, IMG submission 89961) | Root nodule microbial communities of legume samples collected from Mexico - Siratro Mexico nodule mix | ecosystem: Host-associated > Plants > Roots > Nodule | place: Mexico: Nepantla... | reverse complement strand
TCCGAAAGCTATTTTCGGATTCAGAATTAGCTTTCACAATTATTTATTTCGAAAATATTCTTATTTGTTTTAAGGTTAAGATTAAGGGTATTTTGATTTGGACAGCAATAATGAGGGACAATTTTAACCTCTTCTAAAAATTTGGAGGTGCCTCAACATACTTGGAGGTGCAGAAAGAAGTCTTAGACAAATTAATATTTTTAAATTTTTTTTTATTTAATCCTAATTCTTTAGATATATGTATGGTTAAGATTTTTAATTTCCACTCTCTCCTACAAACACTTTTGCCCTTAATAGGCCTCACGCAAATATATGCTCTCCACATCATACCAACAATATGTAATTTACACTTAAAAATATTTTCAAATTTCTTTTCCTCAACAGTTGGTTTGAAAGGATCCATTATGTATACAAAAGTTTATATAATTAATTAAAAATTTATAAAACCCAAAAAGTTCCATTCAAGAACACAGCTTTTCATTTACAGAATGGAATGGCATATATAGTTGACATCTAACTTCATCTTTTGAAAATTAATCTTCTATGCAGTCCAACTGTTTGAAAAAATTACACTTGAAAAAATCAATCATGCATGCACTTCAACATAGCAAACTGCAAAGATTAACCTTTCCAGCAACAAAAAGTTCCATCCACACCAAACCAAAACCAAATTTTCCCTTCAAGCATCCTTGGCTGTTCTTTGTTGCTGCATCACAAACACAGAAGCCTTGCCAGCTGCATCAGTTGAAGCCAACAAATCACCAAGCACCCCAAGTTCTGGATACTCACTCCACTGCAACAACCCAGAAGTTTGAGGAGTTTCAATCCCAGCTTGTCTCCCAACAATGATCAAATCATACTCAGTAGCCAACTTCCGAATCACCAAAGCCGTGTCAGGTCCATCCTTCACACTCTTCTCTATGTAATTCACATAAGCCTCACCCACCTTCTTGTTCACTTTGATATCGTTCAGAATCTCAGTGTCAAGCAATTCCTGCAAATCCGCTTTCTCCGGGTCATTGTTCGCAGCAAAAAACCTAACCACAGTGAGTCTAACATGCGGATTCTTGGTCATCCTCTTGGCAAAGAAAAGCGCTTCTCTATCATCTTTCCCTCCAATGAAAAGCATGCAAACAGTGTAAGGCGTCTCGGGGGAGAAAATATGCGTCATTTGCATTCTCTCAATCAATATCCCAACCGAGCATGGAGCTCTCCGCATGACACGAAAGTTCAGCTCTCTCAAAGACTCATCTTCTATCTCAATGCAGTTCCCATCAGAAGACCACTTTTTGTGGAAAGGAAGAACTATGAGAGAGGTGAACTTGTTCAATGCCAAGGTGCATATATCATCGTACATCATCTCAGTTGGTGAGACTGATGTGAAGGTGTTCACCACCAGTGCATCCTTGAACTCTTGCTCGAAGTTTTGGAACGCATCGATGAGTTTGTCTGCCATGGAGGCGTTTGAGTCGTGGTGTTTGGATTGGAGTTGGTGGGAGATGAAGAGAGGGGCTGCTCTTCCGATGAGTTCTATGAGCTGGAGCACGTAGACGCATAGAGGGTTGTCTTTGGTGGGGAAGGTGGCTTCCAGAAGGTTGATGGTAGGGGGAATGTTGTCGGGTCTGTGAATGCATGCGAGGACTCGAAGCTCGGTGTTGCTTCTGAGGTCGAAGATGTTTCTCTTGGTGTAGTTTCCTGAATATTTCTTCATAGGGTCGTAGATGTATGCCAGAAACATTGGCATCACTGTAGCATTCAGAATTATGCACATTATCACCAATGCCAAAACATTCTCTGGCATACCCTACATTACAAACATAACAAACACAAGCAAAGAAAATTAGATATAATGATGTGAATGCAATGTTTTCAAAAAGTTATAGCAGATATGATTCATTTGTTTTTGCTGGCAAACTTGTGTACAATGAGGATGGTAAGAAGATATCTCACCATGAGATCTCTCACTATAGAGAATCCAGCCAATTCGACTACGCCCTTGCAATTCATGATCAAAGAGAGAGACACCGCGTCAGTCAAGGGCATTTTGTTATACAAAGGAAGCAGAATGCAGACAAGAAATTTGACAAGGCTAGTTGCTAGAATAATAATCAGGGCTTGCACCATGAACTGGTCAATTTCTCCTCCGTGTCTCCAATTCATGAAGTCTCTGAGGTCCACCCTCATCACACAAGTGGTCACAAAAAGAGGCATGAACATCCAGTTAACAAAAGTGTCAATCTTTTTAATAATGGCAGTGCCTAATGGAGGCCCTTCTGGGGTAGCCATGCCCAATACAAAAGGGCCAAAGAGAGCCAAAAATCCAATGCGATGTGTGATATAGGATGCCAACAAAGCCATTGTGAGTATGAAGTACACATAGTGATCACTAACAGGAGAACCCTCTGGGGTCTGTTTTATGATCCAAAACATGGCAGGGCGATAGATGAAGACAACCAATAGCACAAACAAAACTGCAACTATGAGGCAAAACCAGGCTTTTGATGGATTTACAGACACAATTTTGGATATAGTAAGGACTGATGTCAAGACCACATTGAAGAGCTCAGTAACCAAAGCTGCGGACTGGCTTAATCTACCTAGCTCCGAATTCAGAATCTTGAGATCACTTAAAACTATGCAAATGTTAGGGAAAGGGGTCACAGAGAACACACCAATGATAACTCTAATCTTTGCTACTTGATCATCGTTTAGGTATTTTGTGGTGTAAAAATGCACAATAGCCAAGCTGCATATAAAGGGAGCCAGTATGGCCATAGACCCTATGTTAGCAGCAGTACTTTTGGTCCTGGGGATCACACTCACGTCTGTTTTCACTCCAGTGTAGAACAGGAAAAGCGTGTAGCCAAAAACTGAAAGCAACCCCAGATTTGCCTGAGAGTCAAAAAAGAACAACTCTCTACACTTCTCAGCCCATTGTTCAGTGAAGCTGGTTGCAAGTATTAGGCCAACCTGCTCAAAACATATGTTTGTTTCATATTCAAACACTCACAATGTAACATGCTATGTCATAGAGCAATTCTTGCACCAGCACCATCCATGCCTATGATTTTGTAGACACCATCAACTAAATATCTTAAAAGATGCATTAAATAATAGTATAAAACATCATGATCCAAAAATGAATAAGTATAATAAAACACCATGATATACTTGCCACAAAAACGTATTAACACCAAATAACAATACAAAGTACGTGTGAATATTTTCTTAATCTTACACTACAAGAAAAAAGTTAAGTTATTTAGAGACCAATATTTAGCTATCAAATGAGATTCTTATTAATTGTGACCAAAATAATCACTAAATTAAATTTTGGTTGCTAAATAACTACGAAATAGAAGTAATGATTGAATTTAGTGACCAATTAAATCAAATAATTGATATCTAACATTAGCTACCAATGTTTTAGTGACCTATATCATTAGATTCTAATTAGTCTCTAACTTAATTAGATACCAATCTAGAATCTAATAGCATAGGTCACTAAAACTTTGGTATCTAATGTTAGATACCAATTATTTGACTTAATTGGTCACTAAATTCAATCATTACTTTTATTTTGTAGTTATTTAGCAATCAAAATTAATTTGGTGACTATTTTGGTCACAAATTAGCAACCATTTCATTTGATAGCTAAATATTGGTCTCTAAATAACTTTTTTTTTTTTAGTGTTATTATTGGTTGGTACTTCAGTTGGTACTCATGCAAAAGTACATTTTTTTTCACTTGTAGATAAATCGTATCAAGTTGACACGATTTTATTATGAAGAAATTGTGTCATTATAACACGATTTTAATGAAAACCGTAACATTAATTGAAATCGTGGCATCATGTTATTTTAGTTGTTTTGAAATCTTGTTGCTATGACACGATTCAATTCAATTTTTAAAATCATACTATAATTTCAGGATTTCATTATTTTTTCATAATGAATGGCACGATATATCTATAATGGAAATATTTTTTTATCATTATGAAAATTTCGTGAAAAAAATTGCACCAAAGTGGAAGAAAAAAAACCCAGAAGTATGTTAAAATGGATATTGTGAGAAGCTTAATGTGTTGAAGGGAAGGACTTACAATGCTCATGGAAGTGAATCTGGGGATTCCTAGACGACCCACAATGGTGTGCAAGAAAAAGGTTGCAAGAAAGATAAGACATATCTGCATCTCCAACATTGGTAAAGCACTTTTGGGAAGCATGCCATTTGTGGTGCACCATGGTGTCTCTGAATTCACCACAGGGGGCAAGTTCGTGCATGATGTAACGTAAAAATCTTTACCTTTCAATTCTATTGTCATGCTCTATATAACTTTGCTCTATACAAACCTTATCTTCTTCTGGTTTTCCCCCCTGTAAGCATATGCATCAGAGAACAACAATGAAGAGAAACTAGCACAACAATGGAGGCTCAATTGCCAGAAATTAAGAAGTTCACAAAAGAAAAATGTTATGCTTTTATTTCCTGAATTTTCAAGGCCGAACATATAAATTTGAAGCGAATGTAACAGTCATTTTGCATGATCATTGAAAACTAACAGGTTATTAGTCCATGCAGTTTCCAGTTTCCATTCTAATAATACAAGATTGATATATATATTCTGTTGTTTGTACGTTGTAATTGTTACTGTCAAATTATTTTCGTTAATAAAACAAATCTTCTAAATTTAGACAAGATGAGCTAAACTAAATAACTGTTTTTAATTAAAAAAATTAACAGGGAGATACCAACCAACTCCATTGTGTACACTACTATAACATAAATTCCAAGTCAAATCAATTAATTTTAACTATAGTTTCTTAAAATATAAATAAATTTTAATTAATTTAATGAAACAGTCTTTAAAATATGACTTGGCTTTGCTCTAACATGCTCAGATAGAACCTCGTAATGGAAATTTAGTAACAAATGTTAGAACCAAAGAAGGCTTCGTTGTTTAAATCTTTAAATGTTGGATGATAAATAAAATTAGTTCTTAAAATTTGAAACTTAATTGTGTGTCATGAATATAACAAAACCCGTGTCCGAAACATTAAATATAGAAAGCACCAATTCTGTATACAATAAATAAATATTTTTGCAAAAATATGAATTCGAAAAAACTATTTTACATAAAAACGTTGTACAACTCAAAGCATTCAATGATGTCATTTTTTATCAGTGTCCAAATCAAATCCAACTTAACTTGTATAATTGTTTAGTATTTCCTTAATTCCAAAACTGCAGTTATTTTAGCTTGTGCACATTTATGAAAAAATAAATATTAACTTTTACATTTGTGCACTAAAATACACTTATTTAATTTAAGATCTTCGAAAAATTTACAGTTTCTGTATATATAATTTAAGATATGACTGAAAAAAATTACTAATTTTATCTTAGATTTACAAAACAATTATAGTTTTGGAATGGAGAAGATACTAAGATGGACTAAACTCTAAGAATGTTATGATAACTAACAAGATTTCTCAAATTTCACGCCACGTCCAAACATAGTTTTTCGAAACTTTTAAAGAAATTCTTTGATATGTTATAATGTTCAATATATTTACATTTATTAAAAGATCATTTTTTTTTTAATTTGTATAAGTACTCGTTTGAAACAAAAGTAGTCAATTAATCAAGAGAAGTTCAAATAAAGAGAACAAAAGAGGAAAAGATCATAACAATTGCATGTTTGTCAAAGAAAATATATCACCTATGAGTTAATTTTCTAGTATCTTTATCTCTTTCATCAAAGTAGTGTGTTGCTAGTTACATCAGATGACATGAAGAATTGCACATGCCTTTAAGGTTGACTACAACTGATATCCAAATCTATGATAAACATTCCATTGAACATTCTTGAGAAACTTATATATTCACTTACGCAAAGTTATATGAGACAAACTCTTTTGCTTACACAATCTAAAGTTATCTTATAATTGTGCTCTACCTTCTTATCTTCACCCTTTTTAAATTGATTTTGCAAACATTTTTTCTTGTAAAAATTGACAGGCTTAGTGAAGGAATAATACTTGGATAAGCAATTTTGGGTGTAAAATTGTTGTCAAGCACTTTTATTGGTTCATTTGTATTAATATAAAGAATCACTTAAGGAAAAGGGTATAAAACAGAAAGTTGCAATATATTAACCAAATAGAAACAGCCTTGCCCTCAACCAAAAACCATGAATTCAGGTCCTAGCGAAGACGGACAAACCTTATGGGAAAAAAAAAATTGAAGAAAATAACGTCTCTAGTTCAGCAGTTAGCTAACCAACAGGAAGCATTCAAAGTATAATCCCACACCACATTATATATAAACCATTATATATAAACATTGATTCAGAAAATATCTTAATATTCCCATTTCTTCAACTCCATGCCATCAGGAGGACTTCCCTCCACCTTCTTTGACCCCACTTCTTTCCAGTTTGTAGACAGCACAGTTCCATTAGACTCCACCTATAATACCAGATAATTGAAGAGAGGTGAGGTGCAATGTATACACCAGCATGCACTGAAGACAATTTGCTGCTATTCTCTAAATAATAGTTGTGAATGTGATTTACAAGTCATGCCCCCAATAAAGGGGAATTTTATGTGATGAGCAGAATTGATAGATGAAAAATGAAAAAAATTACAAATGACTTCTTCATTGCCCTTCTTGTATCCTCATCTGCATCTTGGTATATTTCCCGGAAAAATTTGTTCAATGCAGCATCACCATCAAGTTTTTCATCTTTCTCCTGAAATGAAGATGTTAGGAGCAAGATTTGCACCACTAAAATACAAATAATTAACACATTTACAAACCTCTTTCTTGACTTGAGCTTCGATCTTGTCCCAGTCTCTGGTTTGTTTTGAGGACGGGTAAGAAGGTCTTTGATTTGCAGTAACTTCAGAATTCATGAAAAGGGACACATTATTTTAGCATGAAAATCGTGATAAAAGTTTATAGAGGGGCATAATTAGATCCATATACCAATAATAAGGTCCGTCAGATTCAGGACAAACCCTATTACTTGAAACCACTCTATGTTCAAGTAACATTGGATAATCTATAAATTAATGCTTTCACTAGTCCTTTCCATACAAAGGTTCACCAGTATTGTACCTAGAATATGCAGCCTCTGGTAAAACAGTTTATATTCCTACAGAGATAAAGTCTCCAGCCCTTTTCAATGACTTCCCAGTTTTGCATTTTCGTTCTTTAATTCATCAAATTCTGAATTCCTCTCCTTAACTTGAGCAATTTCTAATCTATCCTTCCGTTAAACTAACAGTTTTGGGTCACTCACTTTAAACTATTATCTAGAATTAACTACTCTGACACCAGAGTCACCAAACAAGTCATAGAGGAGGAAACAGAAGAGGGAAACTCCAGAATCCAAATAAGTCTCAAGTTACCTGCAGAGGCATTAACCCTCTGTGGAACTACAACGTTTCTGGTGAATTCAAGAGATGTCCAATGAATAGGTTCTGCTTTCTGAAGGCGAATTTCAATTTTGGTTGACAAAACTTCATACCGGCAATTGGAGGGTACAATCTGATAGAGGAAAACCAAAGATCAAACACAGTATACACAGTACAGAATAACAGAAAACACTAATATAAACCATACAGATGATTTTCAATGCAGCTTTGGAAATACAGGGGCATGAGACCAGCAAGAAAATAAAAACAATAGGATCAGATAACCAAAGATTAATCTCTTTAGTATCCACCACATCAGAACACAACCCAAATTATAATATGCACGTATAAAAGGCTGTAAGATAAATTTTCCCAGTGATCCAATCTTTTATGCTGACAAACTGCTCTTGTTCATACCTTTCCAAATAAGCGAGGTTGGAAAACATAGCCATCTTCCCCTGGGACATTAATACTAACACTTAGCTACAAAAGAAAAAACAAGGAGGTGGGAGTAAGATGTGATTCACCAAAATGAATAGAAGTGTATTAAAGCAAGCAAAAGAAGGATTGACTAAATATTATTATAATGTAAACCATACTATTTGTTCGCCAAAGTCAACAGTAATGTTTTCCTTGGGGATTTTCTTTGCAAAAATGGTTACAACCACCTGATCAGGTTTCTGGTAAAATTCATGCCTGCATAAATTTTATTTTCAAAATGTCAAAGCCTGAGCAATTAGTAATTTAGTTCATTCCTTCAATAGAAATTTTCAGTTCCCGTAGTACAATATTATCATAAACAAATAATACAACGTTGAGCATTACACACTCGAAATAGGCTTGCTTGCAAGTTCTCCCTATCAGATACTAAATTAAGAAAATGCTAAAAAAAATAAAAAATTAAAGGAGTATCTTCTCTATAAGGTAATTGATAGATCTCGAATCATTCATGATATTTAATGGAACAGTGTAAACTTTTTCGGATTGTTGGTTAATGGTTTTGTATGAGAACCGACCATGACCAAGCAGTTTAGACTTTGATCCTTGTCACTTGACTATTCTAATACAAAGCTTAATTTTTGCATAAGGAGGACGGAACTGTAGCCAGTGTAACGTCCATACTTCAAGCCCAAAGGTCTCTTGAATGAAGATATGTGGCAGGACATTAAATATAAAAAAAATAAATCATTCATTGGACTTACCCAAATCATTAACTTTTGAGATGATTGACTTTACTCAAACACAGTATCAAAGTCTATATAATCAAGTGGTAAAAAATTAGATCTTTCCATTTTAGCCAAAAAAAAAAACTCTGGGCTATGCATTGCTCATGCTAAAGCCAAAAAATGGAACCATTCACAAACTTCATCTAATAGATTAAGCATTTGGGAGTGTGAATTTTAAGACATAAAAATAACAAATACCAAACATAAGCACAATAACTACAGCAGCAAAACTGTTAACACATATAACAATAATCCTAGCAATGAATATGCACAACCATAAAGTAAAAGCATGTTTGACCTATATTTAGTCTTATTCACTGAAACTGGTGGCTGCTCTGGAAGATCATCCTGTTGCTGAACATCTTTTGGATTAGCATCCTGTGCTATGGTCTTTTCCTGTATAGGTATGTTGGTGTAAGATTCTTCTGTTCAACACAACATGTCAATCAAGCTCAAGTCAGTTTCCTAGCCAAAAATGACATCAATCCACATTTTCAATTCCAACAGTCAAGACACAATTCATCAGTCACACGTAAAACAAAATCTAAAACATGAAAATTAAACCCCAAAAAGACAAATAAGCTTAATTAAATAAATAGCATTTTACCGTTAGAAAGAACAAAGTTCACCTGCGATGAGCTTATCACACTCTTTGATTAAATTAACAAATCTTGAGTTGTCTGGAGACAATGAAGCACCAGTCTCCAGAGCAGCCTTGGCAGTCTGATATTCCTCAAGCTTCATGCATGCAGTACTGCAATTGAAACAACAAATCAAAATTAAATCAAGTACAGCATGGTTGAATAAGGATAAAGAATTGAGAACATCTCATGTCAAAATATAAAATAGGATGTGATCTGGTGATGCACAGAAAGCAATTGCAATCAACTTTAACCACAGATATCCTCATTAATAATTAACCATCCCATAAAACATTGTCATATTTAAGCTGAAATAAATTTATGTTGAAGTATAATAATCCTTTCATTATTCAAGAAAAGATGCACATTCACGGTTTACATATGAGGCAGCGATGCTTTGATAAGAAGGCAATTATATAATATGCATATTAGTATCAGATATGTGCACATTATGTATACATTGCCAATTTTGAAGGGGTTGTGCATACACATTGTGCCACCGTATATCATTGTTCTCCTCAACTGAATCTCCACCTTTCACTCTTATATGCCAGTTTAGCATTAATTTATACATAATGAGTATCACCTCTGTTTCCTATTGTTATCCTAATAAATAGGAATCTATCATTTACTCTAATAGAATACCACAATAGGATTAAATAGTCATTGTCTATTTAAGAGGTTGCTTTCGACAACAATTAGCAAAAGCAACAATATTTCGGAATACTATATATTCAAAAATTTGATTACTCATTTGGTTCAGCTCAATCTTTTGAAATCTAGTCCAGCACCCGATAAATATTTATTTTAGTACTCACAGATATGTTTTTAACTCACTCAGTCCCTACACGTACACTTATTAATTTATTTCAATCCCTACAATTTTGGCCAACAGAGACTAAACTGATTAAAAGGTGTCATGTGGGGGGACTAAAACAAATGGTTTCTAAGTACAGCGACTAACACAGATTATGTAGGTATAAGAACCAAATGAATAACCAAACCTATCGAAAAAAATTTAAAGACTAAGTTGCGTTGTATTTACCCTTTCCGCAAATATGCTTTTGGCAGAGAAGGATTCAATTCAATTGCTTTGTTAGCATCAGCAACAGCCTCTGTACAAAAGAAAAAAAAAATCAATTATAAATTAGTAAAACATTACAACCACATGTCTGCAGGGTGAAGGCAACTATGAACACATATCCCAAATGAAGACCATGTAAAGATTTCTCAAATTTCTTTTTATGAAAAAGCAACAACAACAAAAAGACAGACATGACATTAGTCGATAAGAACAATTTCATCTTGGTCAAACTCCAACTCCTCCCAGATGACCCAATTGAACAAAGATTTATTTGTAACAAAAGCCCAATCATTCACACAGAACAGACAAAAGGGTATTCAAAAAACACAAAATTTTGAAGGGAGGAAGTGAGAGTGTACCAGTTAAGTTGTTCAATTTGATGTTGCCTTGAGCGCGGTCCGCGTAGAGTTCCGCTCTGGTGGGTTCGAGTTGAATTGCCTGAGAGAGAAGGTCCACGGCGAGTTCGAAGTGGTCTTCGACAAAGGCTTCTTTGGCTTTCGCTTCAAGATCGGAAGCCATGGGAGCAAGAAAGAGAGAAAAACAAGGTTTGAAGGAAGAAGAGAAAGAAGATTCTAGAGAGGGTGTGAGTGATTTGGAATTGGGAGAGAAAGAGGAAGGAATAGGAATGTGATGGATTGACCTGAGAGAGAGACAGATGTGAGATGGGTATGTATACAGGGAGAGTGGAACAGACAAACTGCAAGGGGGAAAAGAGTAGACTTTCACAAGTCTTCCAGAAAAGATTATATTATTATAATTATAATTATAATTAATAAAATGATAATCATTATAGTAGTAATTATTATTATTATTATAATAGTTAGCAATTGATAATTACTTTCTTCTTCTAAACATAAATTAACTAAGAAACATTCTCTTTCTGCATTTGTTTTAAATTTGAATTAATAAATTTAAAAAATATAAAATATACTTATTATTGGTAAGATTAGATGTCTTAACTTATAAAATATAATGAGAACCTATTTAGTTGTTAATTATGAATAAGTAATTTTATTCGGCATTTGAGTAAGTATAGATGTAAGAGTTGAGATTTTTTTTTTCATAAATTATAGCATACTCAATATTTAAATATTTATAAAATTTTAGATATTTCTGTTAAATTTATATTTAAAAAATTTATTGAATCTTTAAAATATTTTTTAATTTTGTTTAAGTATTTTGTCATTTAATTTTAATAATAACAATACTTCTATATTTTTGTTTTTAATTTGTTGATCATCTTTTGAGATGACTTATGAATTAAAACAATTAATCGATAAATTAAAAAATAATAGAAATAATAATCATATGATCTCATTAATAATGAAAATCAAATATTAAGATATTTAGAAAAGTAAAAAATATTTTAAATACTTAATAGAATAAAATTTTTAATACAAAATTAATGAAAAATAGTCAAAGTTTTTAGATTCTTAAAACTTATTTAGGCCCTTATCGAAATTAGCGGGAAAACATGCATTTTATGAAACGATTGACTACATTTTTATTAAGTTGATTTTTCTTTTTAGTTTATTCAATTTTATTTGACATATTTTATAATATTTTTTTATTAAATTAATATATATTAATTCTTAAAAACTATACAAAGGACAAAAATAATATATAACAGTATTTAAAAGTTAATATAATGAATTTAAGAACTATAATAGTTTGCAATGTTTTATTGTTACTTGGTTTAACTAATATATAAACAATTATTTATAAAAATTAAAATTAAAAATATTACAATTACTTCATTTTAACAAGACATCTACAATTCTGAATTAAATAAAGGAACAAATTATAAATAAGTTTTTTTGGATCAAATTTATTTAATAGATGACATTTTACCTAAAAAAATATGAGTATTCGGGAAGTGCACTGTAAGTTATAAATAAAAAATCAAATTTTAATTGAAATATATAAAATTTATAATGTTTTATATTAAGTTAAGGTTAAAACAGATCTTTATAATTTAACACTAACATAACATAAACACAGGTGGTGATGGTGTGAGTGAGTTTGTTCACGTTATGATAAATGTTTTATTTTGGTATATTAAAAATATTATACTATAATAATTTATTTATCTTTTTATGTATTTACAATAATATTTGTTTTTATAGT
>Ga0123340_1004104_pt1 | contig 13744 bp, 9 predicted proteins | sample SirMexnodulemix_FD_89961 | JGI IMG/M metagenome (GOLD analysis project Ga0123340, IMG submission 89961) | Root nodule microbial communities of legume samples collected from Mexico - Siratro Mexico nodule mix | ecosystem: Host-associated > Plants > Roots > Nodule | place: Mexico: Nepantla... | reverse complement strand
TTTTTCTCTTATCTCTTTATCTATTACTTCTTTCTTTCTTTCTCAACTCCCTCTCTTTTACTTCTATTTTGCCCTTCTCTTTTATTCCTTTTTTTTTCTCAACTCCCTCTCTTTACTTTTTTGTTTTCAACTCTTCTTTATTTTTTTTTCTAAACTCCTCCTCTTTTATTCTCTTTTCTCCTAATTTATTCTTTTTAATTTCTTCTTTTCTCAACTCTTTTTATTTTTAATTTGTTTTCCTCTCAAACTCCTTTTTCTATTAGTTCTATTAAATATATAATATTAAAAAATAAAAAATAATCAATTTACACAATGGAGTGGATGCATCATAGTGATCTTTATTAAAGAAAAAGTTGTTAGAGGGTGGAGTGAGTGTTGTGAACCACTCAACTAATTGGAGTGAGTGGCTCATCATCCCAAACCAAAGCAACAATGATAAACTCCACCCCCACCTCCTTCCACCGCACCACCACTCTCACAACCTCTCATTCTCTTCCGTTCACTCCCCTTCGCCGCCATTCATGTCTACACCCCTGCCATTTCTCTTTCTCCACACGACCTATTCGCTTAAGCAACCTCCGCTGCCACACCTTACCGCGGTTAACAACCAAGGTTACATTTATTTATCATCATTTACTAATTTATCATACTTTTCTTGCACCACGCAAGGATCCTTACACGTGTCATCATCTTTAACAAGACGCTCAAAGTCAATTGTTCCACCAGCGATCCTCTCAAGGTGATGATATCAGGTGCACCTGCATCCGGCAAAGGCACGCAATGTGAATTAATTGTCCGAAAGGTTCGTTGCCTCCACATGTCACTATTTTTCTGAAGTAATTTAACGAAGAAAAGCAAGAAGAATCAAGGTTTGTTTGCACGGAAAATATAAAAACTATTGAAAGTAATTTTTTCACTGATTTATAGAAATTCTTTATATATTAAAGTTTCTTTAAGAAATAGCTTTTGAACTAGTTTTAGCTTGTAATTTGTTTTTCTTTAGAAATATTTGGTAGAAAATTAGTCCAAAATGACTAAAATTAGTAAATTTATGTAATTGATGTTGCATTAAATAAATGAATAAATTGTTTGTTTGTTTGCTGTTGTGCAGTTTGGATTAGTGCACATATCTACAGGGGATTTGCTAAGAGCAGAAGTTGCAGCTGGGACTGAAATTGGAAATAAAGCAAAGGAGTTCATGAACGCGGGTCAACTGGTTCCTGATGAAATTGTGACAGCTGTATAATATTATCAAACTTAGCCTTTCTGCCATGAAAATAAAATGCATGGTTTGGTTAATGTATATTGTTTGTAGATGGTGGCAGCACGATTGTCTCGCGAAGATGCTAAGCAAAAAGGGTGGCTTCTTGATGGGTACCCTCGGAGTTTGAGCCAGGCCCAGAGTCTGGAGAAAATGCAGATACGACCTGATGTGTATATAGTATTGAATGTATGTCAAACGTTTATTTTATTTTATTTCTTTCCCTTTCCAGAAACTTCAGCTGCAAAACTTGCAGTTGTTTATATGATTGCTTTAAAAAATGGTTGCCAATTTCAAGGTTTTTGGGGTCTCGCAAACCACAATTGATTAAAATTTTCCACAGCATAAAATATTGCAAAGAAATTTCATATGATTGCAATGGAAATTTAAAATCTTAAGGTCAATAGGATTTTTTTTTTTAAAGTTTTTTATTGTTGGTGCCAATTTGACCTGTTTGTAAAGAGAAATGGGACATATACCTCATCTTTTGGTGCTTGAGGGTGGAGTTAGAATGAATGAAGAAAAAGAAGAGGGAAAGTGAAAAAATGTGTGATAAGTGATGTGATTGAGAAATATTGAGACAGGAAGAAAATGAGATGAAAGGAGATGGAAGAGAAAGCATGTGAATAATCTTGTTTATAATAGGCATAGGACTTGGTCATTTGGTGTTATTGACATGTTACAGGTTATATAATTACCTAGAATCAGACATCTATAGATTCATCTTCCTCGCTAAGTTATTAAATTTCTAATACTCAGGTTCCTGATGAAATTCTGATCGACAGATGTGTTGGTAGAAGGCTTGACCCAGTGACAGGGAAGATATACCATCTAAATTTTTTTCCACCGGAGACTGAAGAAGTTAAAGCAAGGCTGATAACTCGACCTGATGACACTGAGGAGAAGGTATGATTGTACTCCTTTTATTTGTTTATTTTTGCTCTCTTTGTGGGTATTTCACATAAGCTGCATCATTTGAAAATGCATTTGTTATTTATACGCATTGGCAGCTGGAAAATATGGACTCTGCATGAAATGATCTCCTAAATACTTGTCCCATTGATGAGATTTTGATTTTGTTAATTGCAACTTTTATTACAATATTTATGAGAAGTTAAAGATCTTAGTTGTCATATAAGCATAATGTGCCTTTAAGACTATTTTCAACTGAATTGATGAAGAAGTTTATCAGTCAGCATAATTGCATTAGTGTGATGGTGTCAATCATGTGCATAAACTGCTCAATGTGTGCTGCATTATCAAATTTACATATAACTCTTTCAGATTTTTGTTCCTTTCTCTCCATATTTCAACAAGCAAGGTGTGGGTTAGCCATAGCCATTCAAAATTTTCTTTTCTAGGAAAATGTATCATGTAGTTATTATCTTATAGGAAAAAAAATTTAGTGAGCTTCTTTCGTATTGTTATCTAAGATTACATTTTCACTGTTAACAATTGCGTGGATCTAACATCCTTGTGAAATACCTCGTGTATACTTATCTATTGCTTTTCAGGTCAAATCTCGCCTAAACATATATAAGCAAAATGCAGAAGCGGTATCTTCCTCTTACTCAAATATAACTCATAAGGTCATTGGAGACTATTAGCATTCTCATATGTCTATCTTTTGTCTTGACGTGAACCAGTGGATGAGACATCACTCACATTTAACTTATTTGTCATGCACAGATTGATGGCAGCCATTCCAAAGAAGCAGTTTTCAAAGAAATTGAATCTTTGTTATCTCAATTGCAACATGAGAAAGTAAAAATACTGAAATCTGGAGGTAGGAAGCTTCAAGAGCATGTATTAAATATCACCCATTATATATTTGAGGCGAACTGTGAGTTTGGAGTCTATTTAGTTTCAAAAAACAAATTCTACTTTTGTTCTTTTGACAATTAATTTGAAGAGAATCACATTGTTTCCATTTTTTTTTTTTAAATTTGTTTAAAAAATGTGAAAGCAGAGTGGTATATCTGTAAATATGAAAAATGAGAAAAATTATTTTATTTTATTAAAAAAAATGGGACCTTTTATTCGGAAGTCTTGTAATTCATCAACTTATATCGGAGTGTATTCCAGATTCTTAACCTTGACATGATATTTAATAAACAAATTTTAGGCTTGCATTTTTGTTCCTTCCACAATAGCCAATGCACGATTTTGGTCCTCAATTAAGATTGCATTACGTAAACCATCCACAACCTTGTTTTCTGGTCAAATAATTAGGGGTTTTGGAAAAACTTGAAATAGGAAATTATGTAGATTGTTCAAAATCTGGAAACTGGGTATAAATTTGAGGAAAATTCTTAATGAATTTTGTGACTTAAGGTGTTTGTAGAAGGGAAACTTTGTGATTATTTTAGGTGAAATATAATGCTTTGAGTGGTGGCTTTTGAGGACAAAGAGGGTTCTCCTTTCCGTTATTCTGTTATTCCGTTATTCATATTTTTTTAAGGTCATTCACTAACTTCTTTTAACTCAGAAAAATCTATTCTTGATACAAAGAAAGGACGGACATCTTTGAGCCAGGTAGACAGTTGTGCTTTGTAATGGGCATTTGTCTGTTTAGTTTTGAATACTTTCCTCCTTTATGCACTATAAAAGCCTCCTCGATATATTGTTTCTTATTTTGCCTTAGCTTGTTACAGGATAACTGGAGAGGGATTCCTACTAGACTAAACAACATTCCCCATTCTCGAGAAATCAGGAAATATTTCTATGATGACGTGCTACAAGCTACTGAGAGGGCTATCAGTGATGGTAAAACTAGGTTGAAGGTATGACACTACTGTCACAAGTCTGCAAACTGGTTAATGCTTTCAAATATTTGAGTGACTCTAGATCTGTGCAATATCTTTAACCATTGCCATTCTTACTTATTTTTCCCCAAGAAAAATGTTGTATATTTAAATGTAAAAAATAAAAAAAGTTAATGTTGGGATGCCATGGATCCGATAGTGCCAGGGATTTTCCAATGTGATCATAATATGCCTTTGGTGGCAACTAACAATCAAGCTTCAAGCGAGCGGGATAAACCTGCGTATGTAAATTCCTTACAAGCATCCTATTTCAGTGTCTCACAACTGCCTAAGCTGTGTATGAAGGCTGATGAAATTTCTATAACAACCAAAGGAAGAATACCGGGTGGGTTAGCAAGTTGCCAAAAATACTTCACGGCTGTATTATCCTATCCTATCAAGGGGAGAAGGACCCAAGTAGCTCATGAATTTCAGCTTAAGTTAGACGGAATTTGGAAACTTAATGGATCTTGGTCCATTGTTCCCCTTGGTCGTGGATATTTTGAATTCTCTTTCTGTAATGATGAAGATTTAAAAACTATTCTAGCCACAAGTCCTTGGCAATAGAATCCAGCGGTATTGAGAATGTTTCTTTCGTCACCTGATTTCAATCCTTTGAGACAAAACCACCATTTCCATGTACAGGTTTGGGTCCACATTCTAGGATTGTCTCTTCAGTGTTGGGGGCCTTGTATATTAATTGTCATTGCTAATGGTATAGGTACACTGCTGGAACTACGGTAGGAAAAAACAAAATAGGTAAGAAGGGAAAACAAAATACGTTATAATGTTTTGAGCTGAAGGCAAGGAATCTGATATTTTATTGATCAACAATGTTTATATCTATAATGATTGAAAGAGCAAAAACAGTCTGACAAATTAAGAGACATAATTATCAATAACTAATAGACTTTCTCTTCAAATAAAAATAGTAATTGATTGACTTGTTCCTCAAATAAGTGTCAGTCTATTATGAATTTATTTGTTTATCAAATTGAAACAGAAATTTAAAGTCACATGCAATACATAAAGCAAATATTTAACACTTCTCCTTGCTTGAAGGATTGCAAACTCCAATATTTTGTCTTAAGAACTTGAACTTGCTGGTAGGTAGTGGCTTGGTGAAAACATTTACAACTTGGTTTTACAGTAAATAAGAGTGACAACTGCATTGTTCTGCACTTCACTTGAGAAAAATAACTTAGTGTTGAAATGCTTAGTTTTTCCATGAAAGATGGGATTATGGCATATGGCTATTGCAGTTTGGTTGTCAACAAAATTCCCTGTGCTTTCTTTTTTCTCCATGTTTAAGCTCAATTAAAATCTTCCTCTACCACAAAACTTGGTTGATAGCAGTGGTAGCAATGATAAATTCAGCTTCTGCTATATAATGAGCACAATTTTTTGGTTTTTCTTTTGAGCTCAATGAGAAAAAGCTAAAGTAGCAGACTAACTTTAGCAGACTAACCGAATAAAGAACGAAGAGATTTATTCTGGTTAAGCACAACTATGAGTTATATCCAATTTTTCTTTAAGAAACTCTTAAAGCTATCCGCTACAATCAATCAGATTACAAAGACAAGTATTCTCAACTTCACTTCTTGCTATAATGTGTACACCAAGCACTACTGGCTATGCTATCTTAATCTTCCATTGAGACTAAGCACACAAGTAGTTTAACTACCACTTCTGGATACAAAGATAATCAAGTTAAAGAACCCCTCACTTTTGTATTGTTGTTTTCTTTTTTATGATATTTGTGGTGCTGAAATGATTGTTGTTATTTGGGGTGAAAGCTTAGTTAGGATGCCTTGTAACGTAGTGATGCAATAGCACTTCCTACTTTTAATAAAACAATCAACATTCTTACTGCATGCAAATATTCAATGATAAAGAGTAATGAAAGGGTAGGAAGATCAGAAGGAAAAATATTAAGCTTTTACCGTGTATGTTGAATGGTATTATTTTTAATTCCCTTGGATCGTAGGCTAATATATGCTTTGTTTGTCATTCCAAATCAAACAGGTTGACATCAACATTCCTGAGCTGAACCCAGAAATGGTATGGACATCTGTGTTCTTTTATTTTTTTTCTAAATGTATTGATTTGACCACATATTGTGGTTTACAGGATGTTTATCGAATAGGTACCTTGATGGAACTTGTTCGAGCTCTTGCCCTCTCTTTTGCAGATGATGGAAAACGGGTTAAGGTATCTTTCATACTCCTTTTTTTGCAACATAGAATATTTTCATTGTCTAGGTAATAAAACGATGCTATTGTCTATAAACGCTAGACGTAATTCTTTTTATTTGAATTATCTTCATCTTCGTCGTGCAGGTTTGTGTACAAGGGTCGATGGGAGAGGGTGCTCTTGCTGGAATGCCATTGCAGCTTGCTGGAAGTCGTAAGATTTTAGAGTTCATGGACTGGGGTGATTATGGAGCAAAAGGAACCTTCATCAATATTGGTTCTATAGGTATATCAATTAGATTTTACTATGTATGGTTTGGCTGATGCATCTTTCGATCCAATGCCCCTGATGTATTCACATATTGCACACCTTTAGGAGGGATTTGTAGGGAAGTCTTTTCCGTGTTTGGTAATCATGAATCCTGAGAATGATTCCTAGAAATAACTAAAATATGTTGGTTAGTCATAAATATTCCTAAGAATATTTATTTTAGTTTTCTGGTATAAAAGTAACATGGTATTTTTACTAGAAACTTTAACTAGTTATCACATTGGAACAAATTCTGCGGAAAAGATACCTGGAAAAATTCCAAAGAAAACATTGTTTTCTAGAAGTGTTATATTTTTAAAAAATAATCCAAATATAGGAAACAAGCTTTCCGAACTAGACTCACGGGAAACTGAAAGTTCCCTGTGTACCAAATGCCTCCTTGTATTTTCGTATTCCAGATTCTAGCTTAAAGTCTTAATATCTAACTTTACTTCTCTGTATTTATTTGCTTTGTCATCCATTTCTCTAATTCTATTTCAAGTCACGTTCAGATTCTTTTTGCAATTCCTACATTAAATGCTTACTTCACACACAGAATTAAGTGCAGGCCATCATATATGAATGCCCTATAAATGGAAAAAAGGTAAATCATTCATGTGCCATCCTGATCGAATGTGATCTGTGCTTCCTAACTTCATATTGAGAATATCTATCTAACTCCGCCTTTTTGCAAAAAATTATTTTCATTCCTGCTGCGATGTATTTGGCATCTTATTAATGCATGAATTTCCAATCTCAGGTGCTGCTGAGGTTCAGGAGCAAGATGACATGTACATTTTGGTGGCTCCTCAAAATGCTGTTGGGAATTGTATTATCGATGTAAGTGAATACAGTGGGAGTTTTACAGATATATTTTAATTTTAGAGATTTTATTTGTTGAGCCTTTTTTCCCCTTTTTCATGATGGATTATACATGCTTTCTTCAACTTTCCCATGTTTTTCTCTCTTTTTTCTCTTTAATATGTTTGAGGTTGTAAATACAGGATCTAAGAGCCATGACCAATGCAGCTGAACACAGACCAGTTATTCTAATCAATGCTAGGCTTAAGGTTAAGTTCCCAGCTCCTATATTGTAGCTCAAATTTATTTAATGAAATAGTTGAATGATTTACAGCTTGTTGTTCAGATAGTCTTGACTAAGCGAAATTGTTTATTTAGGCCTAATTCAATCTTACAAAACTAGCTTGTGTGTGACTTCATCATAGAAGACTTGGACATTTCTCATACGATCCTATAAAATCCTTGTTCCCTCATTTGTTTAACAAAGAGGGGTTGAGTCTTTCAAATATTTGTCAACTATAAAATCATCACCTTGCATCCTATCCCATTAGTAAGAAAGAGAGTAATTTCCCATTTGATTTACTTCACCGCGAGAACCTATTTTAGAATCTACTTTTAAAGCAAAATGATGTTATTTTTATTGATGATTGTACTCATATCAGGTAGAAATATTTTTTTAATTTTTCTCGTCTTGTCCAAAATCAATTTAGGAAAAGCGTAAGAAAGAATTAGGTTTGATAATGGTACTGAATATGTGAATTATGAACTCTCCAAATTTTTGTCTCATATTGCAACCCACCCAAAAAACAACCCAAATATTGTTTCCATAAGCAAACGATTAGCTTGTGATAATAGAAACTGAAAATGATTCAAAAGATCCCTCGTGTTTCAACTAGCCAGTTTTGGAAAAAGGATTTTCATATTGTCGAGCCCCCCAAACCTTGTCACATATCCTGCTTCAACTTCTCCTGCAGAAGTCCACCTTCTATTTCTCTAAATAGATTAACCGATGGAGAGTGTAATCCTCCATGATTAACTTATCTAATTTAATCTTCGTGACTTGACTAATATTCTGAACTTCAAAAGCTAATTTAATCTTCGTGACTTGACTAATATTCTGAACTTCAAAAGAAGTTTCTTCCCTTGATGGCAGTTCAACCACCTCAACTTCCGTACAAAATTAACAAGTGGTAGTTATTTTATACAGACCATTGCTATCGATTTTGAGTTGGAGTTTCTGGTACAAACTAATTTCTAAAGTAGTAATTCTCTACAACTAATAGCCATAAATGTCCATAACTATCAATTTCTATCAAAATGGAGCCCAAAGAGAAGAAACATTGAGAGGAAGTTCGGTTGTCAGAGTTGTTACAGCTCCTACAAATAGGAGTATGTTCGGGGAAAAGGGACTTATTTTTCGATAAGTGACATTTGGTTGTCAGAGAGCAAGCTGTCAAAGTCGAAGACCTGCTTTTTAATCTATAATATAATATCTAGTATATTGAAATAAATGATTCTCTGTTCCCTTATATTATGTTAATATGGTTGTTACCTTAGGCTCTTGGGCTATCTTGGATTTCTTAGATGCTAAGATTCATCGTTAAAGAGCTGACTTCTTTCTAGAGAATGTGTGGCACCACGTGGTGCACATTTGGGTCTTTGTATTAAATTAAAACATCTATTTTAGAAAACTTGAGTAAATTACATCTTGCTACTTTTCTGCAAATATGCTTTACACTATTAACGTTTTAAGGTGATGAAATCAGCAATTAGTCTAACGTTACACATGTAGAATATATTCAGATTGTTTAGTTTTCATAAAATATCTTTGGTTGCATGGTCCTCGGTTGAATTTATATTTATATTGCAACTCGTCTTTAAATGATATTTTTACATTTTATTTTGCTCATTTATTAAATTGACAAATTTCTCTGAATTCAGGATTTGCCTGGTTCCAGTGGTATAATGCAAGTGAGTACTAAACCACCTAGTTGAAGATAACAAATTATTCTTGTAAAAGTATGTTCATAACTTTGCCTTCTTAATCACTAGACGATGGGGAGGGACCAGAGACTCAAGTATGCAGCATCTTTTGAAAGTTGCTACTTCTTTCGACTTCTGTATTATGCAGGAACCCAGTATCCCATAATGGGAGCTATCAGGTTAGACAATGACGTATTTGCTTCATTAAGTTTTTCTATAAATCTAATGTGTCATTGCTTGACTTCAAGAAAAAAAAGGAGACATAGTGTACTAAGACAAAGATAATTGAACGACCATGCTTGTATGGGCCTGCTTCGTTGGGTAGCCTCTCAAAAATCCAATGAGATTGTATGATCAGCAGAAAGGCTTTTTAGGAACTGTAGGAAAGTTAAAGACCCTGCTTTCGTATGTTCATAAAAACCAATTGAATTTGATTAATGTTTATTCTGGCTGGTGCTATCTGAAACATTATCATGTTCTCTTCCTTCTATAAATGGGTGACTAGATGATGGAACTGACAATGTTGTTAAATATTTGCTTTATGGATTGCACATGACTATATTTTTGTTTATGTTTGATGAGCAAATAAATTTGTCATAGTCTGACATTTTTACTTGAGGAACAAGTCCGTCAGTTACCACTTTTACTTGAGGAGCAAGTCTATTAGTTATTGATAATTATCTTTTAATTTGTTAGTCTATTTTGTCTCTTTCTATAATTATAAATGTAAACATTGTTAATCAATAAAATATTAGATTACTTGCTTTTAGCTCCAAATATACCAACATATTATGTTTCCCCTTTTACCCTATATTATTTTATTTTTCTCTGCCATAATTCCAACAAAGAGTATCTAAAAAGCCCTCTTCTTACTAGACGTCTAAAATAAAGAGTTGTTAAAATAAAGTCTCATTGGTTCATCCCACTTTATTCTTAAGTCTTCCAAGATGATTTTCAGCCATAGTAGTTCACAGATTCCTTGTGCCATTGCCTCGAACTTTGCTTTAGCACTGGATCTTGCTACGGCATTTTTTTTTTACTCTTCTAAGTTACAACATTTCCATCAAGGAAAGTACAATATCCAGTAATTGATCTCCTATCCACAATTGACCTAACATATTCAACATCTATATATACTTCAAGATTTACATTTCCATTTCGTTTGAACAAAATTCCCTTGCCTAGAGCCCCTTTCAGATATTGCACAATTCTTAGTGCAACCCGTAAGTAAATCTCCTTTGGTTGGTGCATGAACTAGCTTACTAGACTCATTGCAAATGCAGAATTAGGTCTAGTGTGAGACAAATATGAGTCTACCAGCTAATCACTAGTACATTTCCTTGTCAACAACGGTATCTTCTACATTTTCTAACTTCAGATTTAGATCAATTGGTGTACTTGCAGGCTTACATGCTATCTTACCGGATTCCTTTAGCAAATCAGTAACATATTTATGTTGGGATATGAAAATATCCTTTTCAGAATGGTCTACGTCAATCCCCACAAAATCCTTCAATTTTTGGAAGGTCTTGATGATTTCAAACTCCTTGGCTAGATGTTGGCTTAATAGTTGTTGCTCCTCTTTGTCATCACCTGACACGATAATATCATCCTTGCTTTGTTTGAAGCCCAAACCTATCATAACTTTAGTAAACCTTCTAACCTATGCTTTAGGAAAGAGCATATATTTTTGTTGATAACCAAGCTACAATAGCCATATCCCGTAGTAGTTCTCTCTTTCATGGAAAAATTAAGCATTTCAACATTAAGTTATTTTTCCCACGACCAGTGCAGAAAAATGGAGTTGTTTCCCTTGTGTACTGTAAAACAGAAAACCGGGTTGCAAATGTTTTTACCATGCCACTACCTATTAGCAAGATAGAATATTGGAGATTGTAATTCTTAAAGCAAAGAGGAGTGTTAAATATTTGCTTTATGTATTGCACATGATTTTATATTTCTGATTCAGTTCTTCGATGAGCAAAGAAATTTATAATAGTCGAACAATTTTACTTGAGGATCAAGTTTGTTAGTTTGTGATAATTATATCTCTTAATTTGTCAGTGTGCGTTTTTCAATAATTATATATGTGAACACTGCTGATCTATAAAATATCAGATTCCCTGCTTGCAGTTCAATATTTAGCAGTATTTGTTCCGCTTTCTTCCCTTTTTTAATTATTTTTTGTCATAATTCCAACAACAATGTTGAGAGTGTAAAGCTTCGTTACCAGATTTGAGTGTTAAGAAACACCTTCCTACTTGTAATATAACCTAATTAGATATTTAATTCTTTGATATGCTCAAAATACAAAGACATTTTTTATCTTCTGCCAGTACGCACAATATGGTACTGTAAATTAACTTCTTGTGGTGTAGAATGACTTACCCAAACCAATATGAGCTGTACAAGAGGGTAGATGAATCAGTTGGGAAGGAGAAGTACGTTATTTTATCTACGTTTCCACAGAGGCCTAGTACAGATGAAATCAACGATGCTTTCCAAGGAAAACCAAGGTAATTGATTTCTAATCTTTTGTGCTGAAACGCAGTCCGTCTTATCTGACTTTCTTACGTAGTATTTATGCTTGTCAAAATAGAATTGAACATTTTGTGTGATAATTTTGCAGTAATGAGTCTAGGAAAACCTCAGGGATTTGGTTAGTAACTTTATCCTCAGTCTATTCTTTTCGTACTTATCCCCTTATGGTAAGTTATGTGAAGCAGATTTTGTTTATTGGTGCATCTATTTCTTGCAGGGGCTTCTTGAGTGGCATACTCTGAGCATATTGGGAAAGTGCTTTAGTCGTTGATTTTCTTATTTATAATCGAAGAACGATACCAACCAGCTGTTAAATTGTAGAAAAGTATCAGAGTCAGGTTGTAGGTCAACTTGCTGGTGGTCGAGCAGCATTTGTATAAAAATTAAAAGCAAGTGAAGATAACAGGGAAATGAAGATTGAAAATACATCAATTATAAAGTATCTAGGATTTTTAATTTTTCTTTATAAACATCTACATATATGGGGCTAAAAAAATATCGATTGTATTGACCTTTTGTAGCGATGAATCAATTATTATTCTTATGGTTACGTGAAGGGTGAGGTATATACAAGAGTATTTTAATTTCTGAATCGTTAAATACACAATTTAATACAAGTTGCTTTCCTGGGTGGCTTGGTTGTGCTTTCTGAACCTTCTTGGTAATGAAATCCCTCGACTAGGAAAATAGTATTAATCAGTGGCTGAGATTGCACATCCTATAAAAAGAAATGATTTGTTTCTCTAAGGCATGTAACCCATTCCAGTTTCTGTTATTTTTAAATTCATGTTGTTTTTCCTTTCTTTATAATAATGACAAGAAAATCAACTTAGAGTGTTACAAGCGAGACAAAAAGGAAATAAACCGTAGCACCTAAAGTGGGTTCGACGTCTAAGTCTATTCGACCTCAACCTACTCCCTCATCGTCTTCATTCATACAGTCATCCCAATTTACTATTTCATATATTTTGATACCCACCACATGATCAAGAAAAATAATTTAAAGAATTCAACAGGTTACTCCCTTAAGTATATATGGTCAAGATGGACTCCAAGTATACATAGTCGAGATGGACAAGAATTCTTACATTACAAGACGTCTATTCGACCTCAATCTACTCTCTCATCTTCATTTATATGGTCATCCCAATTTATTATTTCATCCAAAAACATTTTGGTACCCATCGCATGAATCGAGGTCATAATAAGTGCCAAAATATTTTTTGATGGAATAATAGGTTGGGATGAATGTATGGATAGAGATGAAGGAGTAGGTCGAGATTGAATAGATATAGACGTGGGCCGACTTCATATGTTACAATAGTTAAATGTCTCTTTGAACTTGGATTGGGGGTATTTTAACTTCTCGAAACATCACTTCGTACTCGACCTCAGTCTCCGACTAGGGAGGAGGTGTACTTGCAAATGATATTTTTACTATCAACTCAGTCGATGTAGGAGTAGAGGTGAAGAGATAATAGTCTTATCCGTAAGGGATACCCCTCTATTTATAGAGATGGTTGTGAGTTTAGTCACTACTCTTTAAGATCTATGATTATTAATTTCATTAGTGAATGATTTTCACTAATTATTATAGTTAACACATGTTTCAAAGTTCATGACATCATCCTTAGACTGTGTTGAGAACTTGAGTTTGAACTGATTTCTTAAACCGACTTCCAATAATAGGTGTGTGGGTCATTCTTAAGTTGTGTCCCAAAAACTTAGACTTACCAACTTTCCAAATCTACCTCAACTAATAACTCCAGTACGAATAACTATATATATATATATATATATATATATATATATATATATATATATATATATATATATATATATATATATAAAT
>Ga0123340_1004102_pt1 | contig 13747 bp, 14 predicted proteins | sample SirMexnodulemix_FD_89961 | JGI IMG/M metagenome (GOLD analysis project Ga0123340, IMG submission 89961) | Root nodule microbial communities of legume samples collected from Mexico - Siratro Mexico nodule mix | ecosystem: Host-associated > Plants > Roots > Nodule | place: Mexico: Nepantla... | reverse complement strand
TCCTACATTTCCTTTTTTTTTCTTTTTCTTTTTCTTTTCTCTTTCTCCCTCTTCTCCCCCCTTCTTTTTTTTTTTTTTTTCATCTGTTGATGTTTTCTTCTCGTTGGGATGGTTGTTTGATTTGTATTCTGTTTCTGAGACCTGTTTAGGTATCCGGTTATTTCGTTTGGGTGTCTCTCTATGCGGTTTCTGTTTTGTTCTTGTTTCCCGATCTTTCTGGGGAAAATAATATGTAAATATCATTTTGTTATGTGCTTTGTTTTTAATATGTCAAGGGAAGGATGAATATGGCATGAAATTTTTTTATTATGAGTTTTTACGACAACAATAAAATTGTGTTTTTCCTGCTTGTGACAAAATTAAATTAGATTAATTGAAAAAAAAAAATGTGTTTTGAATTTTTGCCCGCTTCAGTGCAATTTCTCTACATATGGCGGTGATTTGGATTGGGGTGGACGGAATGATCCTTGCATTTCTTCTCTTAGTTTGTACTTATCTGAAGAAGAACAAACAAAATTCAATTTTGTTAATTTAGATTAGATTCAATCGTTCAATGAAATTGTGTACTTGAATTATAGCATTAGGGTTGTGGAGAGATTGCTAAGATTTGTACTTGAGTGGGAAACTTTATTGAGTTGTTATTTTTATGGCTTTGTGGTTTGTAGAGCAATGTCTACCTTCACCGCCATAGCACTGGATAGGTTGATAGAGCCGGGAGCTTCAAATCCAGCTGATAAATCTACTCCAACTTCAATTCCTATCCCGAACTCACAGAAGCTAGAGAGGAGTACTAAAGCGCCTGCCAATAAAAGTAAGGCTCCTCGTCCTCCATGGAAGCCTGCACTTTATTCCACTCCTGTGGTCACACCCCTTCCGGAAACGCCTTCCTCGTTCCCTCCTTCACCATACATCATCAACCACAAACGTCGTGGCCCAAGTCTCCTCATCAAGAGTTCCTCTGATGTGGATATTCGTGATGATGAAAATGTTAATGAAAAGAGCTTTGATGGTGTTGTTGCAAGTTCAGCTGGTGACCTCCATGTTACTTTTGCAAACACTGAACTTGTTAAAGAGGATAAGGTGCATGGTGCCTATGACGGCGAACTGGATAACAGCAATGGTGCTGAACTTGCATGTCCCAGAGAAGCTGGAAGTAGTAGCTTAACAGATTATTTGCTCAAGGAAAAGCCACAGCCATTGAATTTGGACAGAGTTAGAGAGCTTGAAGACTTCTTTGATCCACCAGAGTCGTTGAGTTTCGCAAGCAACACAGATGGGGAAGAGAATGCAGCAGATCTTTCTATGAAATTTAGCAGTCCTATTGGGGAGTATTATGATGCATGGGAAGGTAAATTGTGTTAGCTTTACTATTTCTTTTACTTAGGAGCTATCAATCTTATGGCATATTTATATACTGGAGGAAAAGAGGATTATTCATATCTATTAGCTTACTTGGCTCTTTTCTTTCTGTAGAATTTTCTTCCACCGGCATGAGTCAAATTTCTACACAGGATTTTGACACTGAAGTTGAATTGCGTGAAATGAGATTAAGTCTGTTGGTGGAGATTGAGAAGCGGAAGCAAGCCGAAGAATCCCTAAACACCATGAGAAGCCAATGGGAAAGTATTAGGCAAGGATTATATAAAGCAGGAATTATTTTGCCTGCAGAGCTTACTTCTGTTTCGAAGGATGAGCAGGTGATTTCTGATGGTGTGGAAGATCTATGTCAACAAATTTATATTGCCAGGATTGTATCAAATACCATTGGAAAAGGAATTGCCAGGGCGGAGGCAGAGGCAGAGATGGAAGCTCAATTAGAGGCAAAGAACTTCGATATTGCCCGTCTTTTGGAACGCCTACGTTGTTATGAGACCATGAATAGGGAAATGTCTCAGAGGAACCAGGAAGCAGTAGGTGAGACTCTTCATTTAATTGGTCTATAACATTCTTCATGTTCATATTATCTTGATAATCTGTTAATCTCATTTATGTTTTTGGCTGTCTTATCTAGAGATGGCACGGCGTGAGAGGCAAAGGAGGAAAAAGAGGCAGAGATGGATTTGGGGCTCCATCACAACTGTGGTTGCTCTTAGTACTGTTGCCTTAGCATGGTCTTATCTCCCTACGGATATAGGGTCATCCTCTGCTGAACGTGATCTAACTCCTGAACATGATGATGTAGCCAAGTAGTTCACAACATAACCATTAGCTGCAATGCTGTATTATGTAGGAGAGCGCAATAAAAGTTTTACATGCCACCTTCAGTCAACTTCCTCTTTTTGATCAGTAGCAATTTTGTGGCAGTCTGAGGGTGCTAGCGGTCTCACTTGGAAATTGAGACCACGTTTAACCTTGTGATCCATCTGGCACAATGCTCTCATGATAATTCTCTGGTTAGTAGAATTCTGACTTGATTGAGCCTTGTCTATGTTGGTTGGTATTAGTAAAATACAAATTTTTGTAATTCGTTGACACTACTGGTAGACCTAGGTCACAGATGCATTCCGTTAGCGATTCAGATAAATCACTGCTAATAGAAATAATCCTACTCTACGTATTTGCTGTGTAATGTGAGTCAGTTGTATTTGGATTTTCCAGAACAGTGCACCGGAAAAAAGTTGCCCATTCAAATTTATACAGTAGGCAATTGAAATGTAGATGTGTCGATAATTTAGTAGTTGGTAATTTACTATTCAACAATTACTAATTTTTATCACATTTTTAACCAGCTCGTAGCTCAAATTTTAAACAGGCTTATACAGTTTTGAATGTTATAAACAAAGTTCACCGAAAGGATAAAGATAAAATGTTACTACGAAATGCTAAACTTTAACAATTTTGCTGCGGCAAATTTAGCTAACAATTTTTGTGTGGAAGGAGTTGGGTGCAGTTGGTCTACAATAATCTTTTAACGCAATTTTGTTTGGAACTTGTCCGAAATAAGACTAGTATATTGTATTTGTGTATAGTCGTTGCAATGAGGTTAGAGCCTACTGATTCATTTTTTCATTAGCCAGAAGAAATTATATAAATAATGTATAAGGGTGTCTGATCTTTTTATACCAACATAGGTAACAAAAGGGAAAAACAAAGATGGTCTATTGAATCCAATTTTCCAAGCTTGCATTTATTTGTTCAATAGGCATAAACCAGGACAATAGATCCATACAATTTGTTGGTGCACTAACCTTCCATATAGCAATGAATAGACCGTAAAATTGCCATCCACAATAACAGTGATAAAGCTACAAGTATGGATATTTAGTAGTATATATTCCAGCGGGATACGCCCATCTCTCAATCTCCTAACATTCATGTTATCCAACCATTTCCTAATAATTTTATTCTCTTGGCCGATAAAAAAAGACAAATTTTTATTGGATTGTTATACTTCAAGAGATTTCCAGCCACTATATCTGGATTGATGATAGTCTGTTGGACTGAAGGCATCCTTGAATCCATGACACTCATTTTTTGTACCAAAATCTCAATTGCGAAAACATGTATTACATAAATTTCTAGCTCAGTGAGTTGTATGGTTTTACGTAATTTACTTTAAAGATAATGCAACTTATCTTTTGGGTATCATCTCTTTAGTTATAAGAGCACTTTGTAATAAATTCCTTTCTCCTAAAAATGCATTTTGCAACCACTTTGTACTTCCATCCTACTAGTTTATATTTCCCTAAACCTTGTGCGTTCTCTCTTTGGTATAAGTTTGATGAAAGAAGCATTCCCACCATTTGGAGATTTACCTTGTGAATGAAAATCTTCTAGGAATTTCAGCATATCTTCTAGGATATATATATATATTATTTGACTGGTTCGAGACTAAGGAACTATATACTTATTGTGGGAATTCGGTCAACACTACAGAGATTATTGACCAAACGTTCAATCACCTATATTTATAAGATAAAGAAAACATATTTATATGTATGAATTTCTAATGTATTAGAAAAACTTTTAATAAATTAAAACATAACACTGGATGATAAATGACGTTCACAGAATTCAAACAATTAAAAATGTGGACCAATGACAAAACCATACATGAAGAAAAATATTTTTATGCTTATAAATAAACTTGAAATCTCCGTATTAATGACAACTCAAATCGAATGTTTTCATTCAGAGTCTCTTCAAACAGTAGTAATTTAAAATTGTTATCAAAAGTAATCATTAATAAGCGACAATTGATTAATGTCACTTTTAAATTTATAATTAAAAGTTAGATGATGACATTTTTAATGGTCACAAATTAGTGACAATAGTATAAATCAGAGGCAAACGAGCAAGTTGAAATAACTAAAAAAAAATGATCATTTATGAATAATGGGAAATTTGAACAAAAATTAAGCTGAAGAGAAACACGTTGAAGCATTAAACGAGAAGTGTATGGTGAAGTGACGTGTATGAAAACCTAATGGGAGAAACATAAGATGATATGGTGTAAAAAGGGTGTTTGATTTCCTCATTTATTGCGCCAATCGTGGACATATCCTTCCGAAACACTCTTCCCACGCATTCAGACGTGCTCTCTCCGTGCACCCACTCTTCACCTTATCCCCACCAAACATCACTTCTTTCCCTACCCTATTCATCACATATCTACATACCCTTTAAATACCTTCTTTTTTTATACATTTCTCTTCTAGAAAAAGTTAATTAATTTTTAAATATTTTATAATTTTAAATTTTTTATTAACAAATTTTATTTTATCAAATATTTAAAAATATTATATTTTTTTAATTGAGTCTCTATTGTTTAATTCTACAGATAATTTAGTTAAATATTCAGAATATTATAAAACACTTCCTTATCCTTTGTTTATTTACCCAGATTTCTTTATTCTATTATTAAAAGCGAATCCCAGAGGCAAATGTAGTTAGTTGAGAAACTGAATGTTAGATATTATTATCCAACCTCTACCGACTCGGCTAGGTCTATTCCAAGCATATGGCAATGCAAATGGTTGGGTCGGGACAAAAAAGAAGAGGACATGGCATTATAAGTAGTGGAGGACCCCATGAAACTAACGCTGCTATAACACCAGATGCTGCTGCTAACCATGGCTCCAATTTGAGTGTTATTCTTATCAGAAAAAAGTGTTGCTGTCTCTATGTGAAAGAAAGTATTTATACCTTTTTTTTAAACTTAGACGAAAATATTCAAAAATATTTAAAATAATAAAAATATTATTAATTATTGAATATTTGTTATTTAATTAATTATTATTATATAAATACTAAGCTATATTTGATTGGATTATGTCGATTAAATTTTATACGCATAAATTGAATGGGTGTAGTTACAAGTGTTGACCAAAGTATTCCGCGTGGTGGATCAGATACTGGATAGACAGAGAAACGCAGAACAAGAGAAAAAGGAAGCAAATGTTAATTAATTCCCTCATAGTACTACAACCAGTTTCTTCTAAACTTATTGTTCTTATTTCTCATTTTTATGCAGTGAAAGTTGTAGGTTTGCATTTTTTTTCACTGACTCTGGATGCATGTGTCATCCAATGGACAATGCATGTGTATTCCATATGTTTCAGATCCGTTCAGCACGTTGGGTTACTGTCGGTGCAGTTCAACCAGTTAGTTGCATAATCTTCTGCGTTAATCACACTGCCTCCACTCCATTGGAGATGCCATGGCTATAGATGGTTTGAAAGAAATATTTTTCTTAATTTTATAGTCATAAAAAATACATTCAATAATTGTTCTTTTAATTAACACATACATAACAACTAAATAAGCTTCACGAAAATATCGTTGTTAGGTTTAAGTGAAATCGTTCATCCCGTTTATTGTTGTCATTTTTCATTGCAAAAGTTGGTAACACTGTTCTCTTTCATAATGCCTCGTTAAAAAGTACACGAGTTGGTTTGCCTCTTTTTCATTTATACCAATCCTGTGTCGGCAGTTATAAGAGTCGTTTTTTCTTCTAACTTGCAAAATTGGTTTCTCATTTTCTAAATTTATTTAATAACATGTACATCAAGCCTACAAATATATATTTTTTCGTTCAATGAGAATCTATTAAATGAACATTTAATTAAGCTTACCCTAACCTGCAATAAAACAACCTATGATACGGATTATTTTAAACTATTGCAGCTAAGATCACACCACCTTCCGCGTTTTGGAACAAGAATAATTATAATAGGAAATGACTGCAAAACATGAATGAACTAACGGACAAATTTAGGAATAAACATTACTTTTTTTTGTCACTTGCAGAAATCCCACATACTCTAGTTATAATCTTTTTAAAATTTACCATATATATATATATATTGCATTTTAATTTGTAATCTAGAAGACAAACCCGCTTTTCACTTTTCAGGTTCTTAGCAGCTGCCAAAGAGCCGAACTTTTGCTTTTTCTCTTATCTCTACAAACAAGCATATAAACAAGAAGAGAAGCCATAGATGAGTTTGTGAAAGAGAGTGAACAAGAGATGAAGCATTTTGCCTTGGTCTTTCTTTTGGCCATTCTGGTCCCTCAGGAGTGTTTCCATGCCACCGTGGAAGCAAGGGATGGTTTCGTCAGAACCAGAGGCATCCACTTCACGCTGAATGGATACCCTTACTATGCAAATGGCTTCAACGCCTACTGGTTAATGTACACAGCTTCTGACCCATCTCAGAGGTTCAAGGTTTCAAATGCCTTCCGAGAAGCAGCAAGTCACGGCCTTACTGTTGCTAGAACTTGGGCCTTCAGTGATGGTGGTTACAGACCCCTGCAATATTCCCCTGGCTTCTATAATGAGCAAATGTTCATGGTAAAAGACCAAGACTTTCGACATTTTTTTTGCCCTTTAACATGTCATTTCTTGTTGGGTGTATTATGTTCATAGTTTTATTTTCAATTTCTCTCTGTTTGCTGGTGTGAAGGGGTTGGACTTTGTTATATCTGAGGCCAGAAAGTACGGAATTAAGCTCATACTGAGCTTGGTGAACAACTATGAAAACTTTGGAGGCAAGAAGCAGTATGTGAACTGGGCTAGAAGTCACGGGCAGTACCTTACTTCAGATGATGATTTCTTCAGGAGCCCTGTTGTTAAGGGTTACTACATGAACCATGTCAGGGTTAGTACAGTTTCTCCTCTTGCTTGGTAAAATTGTATGTGCAGATTAGAACCTTCGATAGTGAAATTTGCTTCCTTTAACGAGACAAGTTCTTGTACTTTTTGTCTCTTCCATCTAATATACATAAAATACAAAGGCAATAATCTCTTATTATAATAACCACTTTGGCATTTTGTTCCGCTCATAACTCTTAAGATAAAAGTGTTATACAATATGAGAACAGGAAGAGTATTTTTTGCTCTTGGGGAAACATAATTTCAAGTTCTGAATTTGGTTCATCCTTCACAGACTGTTCTTAACAGATACAACAGATTTACCGGCACCCATTACAAAGATGACCCAACCATCATGGCGTGGGAGCTTATGAACGAGCCTAGGTGTACATCGGATCCTTCAGGAAGGACTATTCAGGTCAAATATTTTGTTTCCCTTCCACACTTTTCTTTTTTCTTTTTGCACTACTTTATTCAAAAAAAGAAATGAAAATTTGAAGGACATGATTAGGACAAATTAACCGAAAGTCTGTAGTAAAGACGCCAATCACGGGCTTGGTTTCGTTATCAATCACTTTTTTGTTTGATTATAGGCGTGGATCACGGAAATGGCTTGGTTTGTGAAGTCGATAGACAGGAACCACTTATTGGAGGCAGGACTGGAAGGGTTTTACGGTCAATCAACACCACAGAGAAAAAGATTGAATCCTGGTTTCGACATAGGCACAGACTTCATTGCAAATAACCGAATCCCAGCCATTGATTTTGCAACTGTCCACTGTTACCCCGACCAATGGTTAGTTTAGTTAGTTAGTAACTAACTAAGAACAGTTAATAACATTCTCAAATTCATATTTTTAATTTGATTGCACCATAAACAGGGTATCGAACTCCAACGAGCAGTATCAGCTTTCGTTCTTGAACAACTGGCTCAGTGCTCACTTCATGGACGCGCAATACGCTATAAGGAAGCCGATTCTGGTGGCAGAATTCGGGAAATCGTTTAAGGGCTCGGGGTACGAGAGGGATGAAGTGTTCAATGCTGTGTATTACAAAGTATACGCTTCGGCTAAGAGAGGAGGAGCCGCAGGGGGAGCGTTGTTCTGGCAGCTTTTGACGGGGGGAATGGAATCTTTCCAAGATGGGTATGGAATCATGCTCGGGCAGAGTTCCTCTACGGCCGATCTCATTGCGCGCCAGTCTCGGAAGCTGTATCTGATTCGGAAGATCTTCGCGAGGGTGGCGAACATGCGGCGATGGCGAAGGGGAAGATCCAGAGATGGCGGAGGATTTTCTGGCTCTGGAGGTAGAAACGGAGGTAGCCACGTGGGCAACTGAAACAGAATTACCACATTACTACTTACTACTTGCATGTTACACACACACATCAAGTTTGTTCCTTTGTGTTACACCGGTTTCTGACCAATGGCCCACCACAAGATCTTCGACATGAATCGTTAAAGTCTTCTTTGTTTGACCTTCACTCCTATACACAGCACACGCAGCTCGTGAATTCTTCTATGGTATCCACTTCTAGGTTGCTCAACCTCACTTTACTTTTTAACTTTGGAATCAGAACAAAAGAATGCCGTTCTTGTTATTATAACCTAAAGTTTGAATGAAAAGTATATTATAACTGCAAGTTATGTTTACTTTTGACATATTTTATGCTTTTTTTTTTCTTGAACGTGTATTTGATATAAAATGAAATTTATTTAAATAATACTGAAGTTATTTCTACACAAAAGTAGCTAAACAAAACTGGTAGCTTTAATAAACAACGTTTTAAACTAAAGTTATTTCTACACAAAAATTATTTAAATGAAATTCAAACATTTTTCATGTACACAATATGGGGAAACATAGGAGGTAAGTTATAAGTTTAAAACAAATCTTACATTTTAAAACTCTAGGTCTTAAATAAAACTTGTCATCGTAAAAAAAATGTATTTCTGTCCCTTTTGATAGCAATGGAGGTCACGGGCTTGGATCACGTCTTTCTCGAGGTCTCATTTTCTTAACAATTAATAGGGTGAAGCCGAAGCAGAAGCTTCGAGGAAAAGCAACAGAGATAACTAAGAAAGCAAGAGATGGAAAACCAGGCATTACTTCAAGACAATATTTTCATTTCATAACCAGGCAACATAGCATAAAATCCTAATTGAAAGAAATAAAATGGGATGTGTCATTAGCCCATTAAAACACATTGCAATGTTTTACACGTCTTGAAGTTCTAGTCATCTTGAAGCCAATAACGAATAGCAAATAAAACAAAACCTACGCAGAGTCCCACAGACCCCAAAACAACAACGATTCTAACCCCTAGATAAGATACAAAAAGATCCAGTATAAAACCGTTCCACAGCCAGTACCATAAAAAAGAGAAAATGGATCCAATAACAGTTCCAACAACCACTTGGCTCACTGTATGAAGCTGTTGCGACACCCTCAGGTACGACTGCAAACATAGAACAAGCATAAGCAACTCATGCTCACAGATATTTTCTATTATGATGATACTATAATCAAATTCAGAAATTCTATAAACTGATTCAGTACGCTAGAGCAATGGAGTTCTCAACCATACCATAATAAGAAAATACTTCTTATCAATTCCTTTCTATGATTTCACTAAGCTAAGGTAATGTACAGTGTGTGACAAAATGCTAATATTCATATAAACAATTCAACCATATAAGTGAAACAAGAGGATTTAATTCTTAGAGAGCACTGTGAGAGATAAAGAATTCTCTACGAATTCTTGTTAGTAGTTCTGTTCTTTTCTTAGGGAATAGAGATTCTTCGAAGTTGCTAACTATATTTCGTATAGTTATATTTACATCAAATACAATTTTACCGTAACACTTTGAAAACAATAAACATGAAATGGCATGGTACAAGCCGGGTCACAATATTCTGGCCTAGAAAAGTATACAGTATTCGTAATGATGCACATGAACTTTTCGAAGAGGTAATGTAGATATGGTAATTGAGATAACCATTTTAAATGGATCATACGGAATAGCAGAAATTTAAGGTATCAAAAACACAAGGAATAAAAGTCATACCAACGAGGCAACAAACTAAAGGCTAAAATGGAAACACACTTACAAAGAAAGAACCAGATGCCAAGACCAATCCACTCAGGGCAATGGTAAATACATTTAGCCCAAACCATTCTACACCTGTAATATGAGAAACAAACAAATTTTCATAGCGAAACCATAAAATTCTATACCTTTTTAAGTAAAACAAAGAAATCTAAAAACATTAGCACCTTCATGAAGTAACAGAAAAAAATCCTAATTAAAGATTTTTTTGCTTTTATTCGAGTCTTTCACATAAGTTTTATTGTCATCACTAATAAAGGAAACTAAGATAATGGAGTTCTTCATTTCATGAAGCAATTCTAAAACAAAAAAGCAACTAAGTTTTCCCAAAGAATTTCAAACCAGGCACTTCCCCTGTTAAAATTTACAAACACGAAAACAACTTAGTTCCTTTAACCACAATAACCTTTTGAGCTTCCAGAACAAGGAATACATACTAAAAAATGGAAAATATTTAATGAGTGTAATGTTCAATCGCTTTATATTATTTGCAACCAAAAAGAATATATAAAAATACCTCTCTTGGTAACTTAGTTTTTTTTTTTTCTGAAAGAAACAACTATTAAGAGATATTACCTGACAAAATAACAAAGAAGACAGCAAAGAATATGGATTGTGCATGTGAAGATGGCATTCCTGGGTCAGATTTCAGGGTTGAAGGTCGCTCCTGATTCAGTATATGTTTGAGCAGAACAGAAAGCAATGCATTCAAAATTGACCCTGCTGTAAACCATAAGGCTTCTGCATCATGCCTCCAAAGAATGAAACAACCAAAGAGGGCAGCTACTATCCACTTGCTCTGCAAATAACAGCACCAAATCCATTAGCTTATAAAAATATAGTTAAACTATAATGTGGACATAAGTTTACAATGACCACCCCTTAAGAAGGGAATTCAAACAGATTATTGAAATTACGTTTCAATACAAGCAAGCCAACCATCTTAAACTTAGTTTCATAAGACTAAAAGGTTTATGATATGGAATGCTTGTGAAAGAATTTATTTGTACAAATAACTTTAAACGATATCACTTAAAAGGAACATTGATCATAGAGACAAAAACCCCATAGCCAGATATGGTGATTTGGAGTTCAAAAATTGCTCCAAGAAGGAAAACGAGGTCTTATAAGACCCCATCCATTGTCTGAAGAACATATATAGAAAACTAAGAATTTTGTGGGAGAATCATTGAATAATTCAAATATGTCAGTGACACTAGTAGGCTGCAAGTAACTTGGTGGAACTTGTTCTCAAAACCAGGATATATAACAAGAAGTCAGTGACTAGAGCATATTTTGCTGTATTTATGCATGTGCAGTAGCTGCATGAAAGCCTTAACGGAGGCTATTTATTAAGGGAATGCACAAAGTGGTAATGTAATAGGAACTTGGGTATTATGGGATGCCTAAGTCCCATATTGAGTATTATAAGATGTTCCGTAGAGTATTATGGGACGTCTAATTCCCACATCTCTAAGTGTTTGAACACATAACAATTGATGCCTAAATCATATCAAAGTGTTACTGGCCTCCGGAAAAATACAAGTGCCACTATTTATGGTTGCTCATATTAGCTGTTCTATCAATTGAACGATAAGCCATGACCATGAAGTATGCTCTTCAAGCTGGGTATGCTTAGATTCTGGCTTTTGGCTTTTTTTTTCTTGTTTCTTGTTCCCTTACATCCATATTTTATTCAAGCTGCATAGTAAAAAAGATAAGAAGTAAAAACAAATCTACTTCGGTAGAAACTAATGATGAGCGTGTATTAAGAATGTGTTTTCCAAAACTAACCCATGAGTACTCCATTATTAAGAGAATATTCAACAAGTTGATCCTACATAAATAAGCTTCTTCATAAAGCAGCTATATAAGAAGAAAATGAGAAGATAAAATAAACTACTGAAATGAACTACTGAAAAACTCAATTCAATTTGATTTTTTATTTCCTTCTCATATTGAGAGTAGCTTGAGCAGCTTCTGCACTCTTTATTTATTGATCACGATTTTTTGGTTTAACTTCAACATGCTGGCAAACACACTTAATTAAGTGTTTATTCAATATTCAGATCATTTTAAATAATCACATGTATTATATGTCTCCTTATCCATATCTAGCTAGTGACTGTGGTACATAACTTTCGTTGTTTTACACATCAGATGTGGAATGGACCTAGGTAACAAACTGACTCGTATCATGTGGCCAAAGGGGTCGAAGGTCAACGACAACTCACAGCTTTCTCTCTATCCAGAGGCCAAACTCCCGCTTTCTGTAGCTATAGCATACATTGAGCCAGCAGGGAGAGTCCTCTGGAATCGCAACACAAAAACTCTTTTAAACGCCCCCTTTAAGAGGACAATGGACAACCTCTCCTTTCCAATCTATCAACAAAAAATCAACAAGAATTCTCAAAACATGATTGACTAATTATTCTCAGATAGCATTTCTCCATTTGAAATTTTTCAATTTCTAAAACCTTGGGTAGTGAAAAAAAAAAGGTGGTATGATATGTTTCCCAGATTGGATAGCATATTCAAATGAACCTATTAGTAAGATAGTAAGTATTTAAACCACGGGCTAGCAAGCAAGATTTTTTATAACATGGATTTGGACTCTTTTCTCACCTTCAATAACACATACAGATTATACAGTCATGTTAAAAAGAGAGAGAAAAAAATGAATTTCAATGTAACAACATAATTAACTAGTGGATCCTCTTCCCAGCCAGGGGGGGTTCATGGGTAATCCTTGTATGATAAAAAAATTATCTTTTTTCTCATGCAACCATATTCCAGTTCTGCTAACATTCATTTCTCATAATAAATTCCATGCATTTCAGTAACCATGTCAAAAGAACCCTAAGACATTTAGGGTGGAGATCATGACAATGAAAATTCAGAATTGCAATAGCGAAAACATTATTGAAAAATGTTAAGGGAGGATTACGAACCAGTCGATTGAGGTTGTATTCCAGCTCATGGGACAAAAGCTTTGACTGAAACGGGGACGGCCCACCGATGAAAGCTTCTTGTTCAAACACTTGGATGTTTTCATCGCCTTTTCCGTCTCTGAAAGCAGAAGTTCTCACGGATTCATCCATGCGCTTCGATACCCAGTACGAGTTTCTTCTCAAAACAGGTCTCCTTGAAAGAAATCTGCTACCAAGTAATGACCTTGAAGGAGAAAAACAATCAGAAAATGAAGTGTTTTTCAATTTTCTTCCTTTAAGCCAAGTTGACCCCTGAAAAGGAGTAAAGGGAGTTTGGCAAATTGAAGAAGCTGCCGCCATATGAGAGGAAAAAAAATCCTCTCCAGTTTATAGAAGACTGTGGCACTCCAATCCAACATGACAAAAATCAGTCTTTCTCAGTATTATTTATTATCTACAATGAAGGTGCTCCAGGGAAAGTCCAACAAACCAGTTCACTCTCTGTCCACAATTACAAACCATTGGACACTACTTATTTTCCTTAATAAAATCAAAATTTATACATATATTATGGACATTTATATATATATATATATATATATATATATATATAT
>Ga0123340_1004098_pt1 | contig 13752 bp, 7 predicted proteins | sample SirMexnodulemix_FD_89961 | JGI IMG/M metagenome (GOLD analysis project Ga0123340, IMG submission 89961) | Root nodule microbial communities of legume samples collected from Mexico - Siratro Mexico nodule mix | ecosystem: Host-associated > Plants > Roots > Nodule | place: Mexico: Nepantla... | reverse complement strand
TTATTATTATTATTATTATTATTATTATTATTATTATTGAGTATAGGATCAATTGTCACAAAATGTATTAAGTTGAATCAATGTTTTTGAATAAAACTTTGTTACAAGTAATTATAGTTCTTCATACTCAGTTAATACAAACATAAAATTATTACAAACATCTCAATAATATATAATTAATATATGAATAATTACGAAAATCACTTATCACAAATTATATTAAATAAACAAAAACTAACTTATTTTAAAATGCTACTAATTTCAGGCATAAAATTATCACTAGATAATTTCAAATAATAAGGTGATTTCTAGATTTTTAATTGAATATTAATAACTCTTCATCCTCATATTAGTGTATATGAATTTTTCATTAACTCTTCATTCATGATACCTTTGTGCCTAATTAACGGGTGTATCATTAAAGTTTAAATATCCAAAAAATCTTATCACATTTTATTAGTATCTATGTGATAACTATTAGCACACACATATCATCATATTGATAACACTTATATATTCACATTCTTAACATATCATCAATTATATTCTACGACTTATAACTTGTAATCAATCACACTCTCACTCATTCATGATTTATTATCAATCATATAGAACATTTATCAACATAAAATCATATTAATTTCATCGTGTAAAGTCACCTAAAGGAAATTCATGAAGGGGATATTATCTGTCTTATTATTTTGTTGAATGATCACTATAACTTATGCAACAGACAGTTGTTTAAATAAGAAAATATCAAAGAAAATAACTTAATCTTTCTATCTCATTCTTGTTTGAATGATATATCAATTGAACAAAAATATATAAGAAAAAAATATTATGCAACAAATATTTTTTTTAACTATCTCAATTATATATAATAACCCATATAACTAGTAAAATTTTACATTTAAAAAATATTTTATGCAACTAGTCAAATTATACCTTTAGGATCGTTTCTAATCCTACAAAATATATTATTGGAACTCCAAGATCTACCTTAATCTTATTCAACCTCAAGGTATCTTTAAATATTCAATTTAATTTCCTACCAAATTTCATATAAAGTGAATTGAAGTATGATTATTAACTTTCCCTTATTGCCTTCCAATCTACATAAACTAAAGGTTTAAAAACTACCTTAAATAGCATTAAATATATAGAAAAAAAATCTAAAATGTCAAAATCTAAGATAGTTTTGAAGAAACATCATCTACTTATTTACAAAAACTTGTGAGAATCAAAACTTTAATGTAAACTCATCAAAGACTACAAAATATTATAAATGAGTTTTACTCTACCACCCTCTTACTAGTGTCATGTGATAAAAAAAATGAGAATTAATTTCAAACTTTTATAGTAAAATCAGATAAGGTTTAAAAACGACAATTTACATAAATCATAAAGTTTTTAAAAATAAATAATAAAATAGTTAAAATTTTAATTTAACTATATATTGTTTTAAAGTACCATAAATATAATTGAGTGAATGGGACTATTACATGTAATATCTTTTTTTAGAATATTTAACATATTTGCATACTTAAATTTGAATTTATATTACTTATTAAATTCAAAAGCTTTTGTGTCAATTAATTTACTCACTTAATATTTTACCACAACATACATGTAACTTGGAAAAAAGAGAGTAAAAGTATCATTTCTATTCAAAATGTTAAACATATACAGTTACCAACTAAATGTAAATTCATTATATTCATTACTGGAAACACAGTTACAAGGTCTTATGTCTATATTTTTGTTATATAATAAAAAACATTACAATAAAAATAATATATACAAAAATTGTATGAAGATTATGTTAAAAAAAATAAAAATAATATCCTGTTTATGACTACATTTAAAGGTATTTCTTTCACATGCATCATCCCCATTAATATTAATCTCATGAGCTAAGGTAGCATAAGATGCATTCTCTAAGAAACTATATTTCAGTTTATGCCTCAATTTATATGGTATGGTGTTTTCACAAAAGAAATACTTTTCACCAAAATAAACTATATTAATTTTAGGTTAGATTATATATGGTTTTTAAATTAATTAGTGAAAGTGTTAAAAACTCCATACATAATAAATTCCAATTAAGTGAAAATATTAAAATTAAAGTGTTAATATTTAATTATTTTTAATGATCACAAATTTAAATTGGAATATCTAATTATTATTTTTTTCCTTTCCTTGCATCTGGTAGCTCCTGATTATGTCCCTCAGAGGGTACCGACTCCAGTATTTCCCCTATCAGAAAGATAAAACCTTTTTCTCTCTCTTTGTGCTTATCCATCACTGAAAATTCTTTTCTTTCCTTCATCAACTTTAATCAATACAACTATGGATTCTTTTTCTTTCTAATGATCCAAGTTATGCACTTGTTCCATATTTTGTTGCAATGGGGTGGTTCACAATCCCTTCGCTTTCGGGGATCGTAAAAAATTTCTCAATTTCAAGTTAGCCCATTTGCCAAAGTTGAGATTTTTATGCGCTTAGAGGTAGGTCACTTGGGTTTTGTTCGGTGTTGTTTGGTGGGGTCACCTCTGATTCAATGTCTGCCTGATTGAATGTCTGTCTAATTCATTTGTTTGTGTGAATTTAGGAGGACGGTGATCATTGATGAGTTTGTGCAAGTGAAATCGTAATTGTGTGTGATCGAAACTGAAATAGTTAAGCACCCTTTTTGTTATGCACCCCTTGTGTTTTATTTGTCCTCAATTTGGATTTTTGCTTCTGTGAGTTAGTGGCACCTTGATCTTAGAACGTGTGTAGCACTATTATGTTTCACAGATTAACTAATGAACTTTAATTTTTATGGTAACTTTCTCATCTGACTCCTCGATAAGTTGAGACGAATTAATTTTTTTGATGGAAGAAGTCTAATTCATTGTTGTTTCTTCTTTAAGTGCTTATTGAGAATTTTGTTCTCCATTTTAGGAATTGTTTGTAGTATGAAAGTGTGACCACTCTGTTCCAACTGAAATATCTTTAAGTCATGCTGATGGGGTTGGATAGGTTGAGCTTTTCTAGGTTCATACTTGGTAGTTTGATTTCATAGTTTTGAGGATTCAATTTGGTGGGACTTATTTAATTGGTAACCTTTATGATAGATTGGATATTGGATATCTTGTTTTCCAACACCGATAAGATCGTGAGGTGAAAATTGATGGCTGTAGGCAGCAAAACCAGAAATATGTTTGAAGGTTTGGTAAAAGAAGGGTCATTTAAATGGTTGCTTGGCAAGAAAAGTTACTTTGATGAAGAATTTGAAGAGATGGAAAGATCTCCTTCTGCTGGGAGGAATTTTATACGAGAGCTATCTCCTGTTGCAAACCTAGTTGTTCGTAGATGCTCAAAGTAAGTGCAATTCTGTACATATTAGCTTGTTTACTTGGGAATTATTGCTTCATAATCACTTTTCAGATTTTGGTCTTGTTGGATTTTGTATGAGTATTAGGTAGCATTGGACCTTCCCCTGTTTTTTGTTTGACACAAATTGATTGGAAATTCAACTGTAATAAGAAAAACAAATAATGCAGAATCCTCAGAACCTCTTCAAGTGATCTTCAAGAGAGCTTCAATCAAGAGGCTTCTGATTCTATAAAGCATCCATCACGATATGCGAGGAACTTATTGGAGTATTGCTGTTTCAAGGCACTTTTCCTGACTACACAAATGACTGGTCATCTCTTTGATAAAACATTCCGCCGTTTGACATTCGACATGATGTTGGCTTGGGAAGTCCCTGCTGCTGACAGCCAACCTTTAACTAATGTATGTTTTTCAGAGTACAATATTTTGAGATTGACTTTATTGCTGTTAATACTGGTGGACCTTATACAATAAAATGAGGAATATGGTTCCAAGAAATGAATAACTAGAATATTCTTAAATTAATAATATATATCTTTCTGTATTAGTTATGTCTGTTCATTTCTATGGATGAACACAAATCATATTCAAAATATCTTCTCTGGTATTCTCTGAACTTATAGTTTGTGAGTTTCCATTGTTATATGCATACAAATAGATATAATTATTAAGCATATGTCCTCGTAATGATGAATATTAGTGTCTTATATGCATAGTTTGTTTGTGTTATCTTTAGTAATTTGGTATTTCTAAAGATTGATGTCAAACATTCTAGAAGGTTGATGAGGACGTATCTGTTGGTTTGGAAGCTTTCTGTCGGATAGCCCCTTCAATTCCAATCATTGCCAATGTCATCATTAGTGAAAATCTTTTTGAGGTGCTGAGTTCATCAACTGGTGGTCGCCTTCAGTTCCCCATCTATGACAAGTACCTCAGTGGCTTAGAAAGGTTTGAAATTCTACCTTGAAAGTTGAAAGTACAATGTATCTTTTTCTTGTGTCTGGTATTCCTTTGAGTTTCATTTATACAAGCCATTTGCTGCTTTTTTGTATGGGCATGTTTGATTTTTTTTTTCTCATCTCCTTTCTTCATTTTTTTGGGGCAGGGCATAGGACATATTTGTCAGTAGGAGTGCTGACAAATGCTATTTCACATTTGATTCATAGTTTAAAAGGAAACTGGCTGATATATATCTGTGTTGATCGATTATTCACCCTTCCCTAGTTTTATAAAATTCTACTTAGGTAGTGTTTGACCTAGCGTTTTGGGCTTTATTTCTTTAAAATAGAAACTCATATAATTAGCACCTAGCTCTGTTTTTGACTTTTGTTCATTGAAAAACTACTTTAATTTTTTGAGAGCTTTGCTAATTGGTTCTTGGCTTAGTTTCTCCTGTTAGGAAGAGAAGCACAAAAAGTGTTGGTTCAGATGCTACCATGGCTCTAAACAGGATGAAGACATTTAAGTTTTTAGAACATGAAAATGAAGTTTTCTAGCAAAATTTAGACACAGAGTTTACTTTGAGTAGTTTAAGAGTTATCAATTGTTTAAGTTCCTTCTAATTGTTCTTAACTTTTTGAAGTGGTCCTATATTTTTCTGAAACAGTTTAGTGGAATCCCTCCCATCTATTTTCTGCAATGTTTATCCTATGAATTTATAAGAGAATGAAACTGTGGGAGGGTTGGCTTACAAGAATACAGATAGTACTGTTCTTCTTTACTTGTTGAAATTTCAAGCACATAGAGAGAAGAACATATGAAAATATAGTTTAGTACTAAGGCTTTGTATAGGTATGATTGAAGGCATAACACCTCTGCTATTGTCCCTTCCACTTTGGCTACTCTACAAGTAGCTATACGCACTTAATCGGGAAGACTTTCCAAATCACACAAGAATACTATATAATCAGCACTTTTTTAGTAAGGCATCTTTGCTTGTGTATTTTATTTCATCTTTTGTTATTACATATATATCCTGTTAGGATATAGAATAAAGGGAATTAGAGTAGTTACATATTAGAGGGACATCCTATCTATAAATAGGAAGATACTAGGGTAAAGGGGAAGCATTCAGATTAGTAGACCTTTGTGGGAATAGAGCAATGGCACCCTTGTAAAAGGGGAAGCCCTCAGAGGAGGAAGTACTCTCCTATTTCTTGTTCTTTTCATCTTATTCAATAAAATCTTCCATTTCTTTCCCATTCTCATTTCTTGGTTTCTAACAACTTTAATAACATAGATAGCGTTGAAAAAAATTCATTAAAAGTTTTTAGTTCTGCTTAAAATTCAGTGCAGTTTTTCAGAAGTAGTTTTAGGGAAATTTATGGACCCTTAGATTTAATGTTTGTGCCAACAGCACTAAGAAGATGATAGGGCAGAGAGTAGTTAGTAGTTAGAAATAGTTGTTGGTTAAAGCTGTAGAGGCAGGGAATTCGGTTAAATGCTTAAATATTGAATTCTGTTTTGTCATCATTTGAGGACTAGGCTTTAGCTCTATTGTTGAAAGGGAAAATCCTTAGAAGGAGAATTTTTCCATAGGTTCTTTGTTTATAATTCAATAAAGCGTACCAAAGTATTTTTTTTTTCCTTTTTTTCTTTTTTACCCCATCTCTATATTGCTCTCTGAAAACTCAGAAGCCACTTCTGGGTTCCTTTAACAACAGGAAAAGGGTTTGTGCAGTTTTACTATATCCTTTAGCAACGGGAAATGGTGATGGTGTTGTTTAAAGACTCAAGACAGTTAAGCTTATTATTTGAGAAAGCCTTTCTCCCCATATTAGCACACGAGCACTTTATTAAGTTTGTAATGAAAATTCAGGCAAGTGTATGCACATAAATGTGATGGTTATCTGCCAGAAAGGCTTGTGGACTGAGGTCCAGGTTCATTGATTCTAATCACACGCCAAAATGATTTAATGAAACTTTCAGTTTAGTTTTTATTTTATAGTTGTTAATTTCAAAGATCGAGCTTATGTATTTATCTGCTTCAGTTTCTGATGCAACAGTCTGTTGTTTTCTTGTATTTTTAGTATGTGATTAGTGGTATGAACATTTTTTTTTTTTGTATAAATTATTTAATTTTTATTTTCATTTTAACAGAGCTATAAGAAAGATGAAGAGCAATTCAGAGTCGTCTCTTTTGGCTGCTGTAAGATCCTCTAGAGGAGAGAAGATTCTCGAGATTGATGGTACAGTCACAACACAGCCAGTCCTTGAGCATGTTGGAGTATCCACCTGGCCTGGTAAGCGTGCAAAAAAAAAAAATATTTATCAGCCATGTTTCTTAAGCTCATGCCCCACCAAATTATTATATATACTTAGTGATAAAGTAGGAGTATGCATTGTTTATCCTTAACTTTCCCCTGTGGCATGATGCAGGAAGGTTAATCCTGACAGATTATGCACTTCATTTCGAAGCACTTCGCGTTGTATCCTATGACAAACCAAAAAGATATGACTTATCAGAAGATCTTAAACAAGTTGTTAAACCTGAGTTGACTGGACCATGGGGTACCAGACTTTTTGACAAGGCAGTCTTCTATAGTTCATCATCCCTGTAAGTAATTTAACTATTATAACTGCTGAAAAGTTATCTTGCTATTAACTTTCAAAAGTACTTCTCTTGTAGATCAGAACCCATTGTACTAGAGTTTCCAGAACTTAAAGGTCATGCTCGTCGTGATTATTGGTTAGCTATCATCCAGGAGATTCTGTATGTTCACAAATTCATAAGCAAATACGGAATTAAAGGGGTTGCACGAGATGAAGTGCTTTGGAAGGCTGTTTTAGGAATTTTGCGTTTACAAGCTCTTCAGGATATTAGTTCACCTATTCCTATACAGAATGATGCTCTTCTCATGTTTAATTTATGTGATCAGCTTCCTGGTGGAGACGTGATATTAGAAACCCTTGCAAATATGGTAAACATAAGAGAGTCAGATCGTGAGAAAGATTTCAAGGGTGGTAGTGGAATGCATTCTATCTCAGCCTTGGACATGGTTTCTAACTTAGGATTTGTATTTGGAACAAGTTCAAACAACTCAAATGAGAGCAGAATTGCTGTGGGTGAGATATCTGTTGGAGAAATGACTGAATTGGAAATAGCGGTTAAGGAATCTAAGAACAATCATAAAAAGGTTATATCTGCACAAGCGACAGTTGATGGTGTTAAAGTTGACGGTATTGACACTAATTTAGCTGTCATGAAGGTACTGTTTTGATATGCTCTTTATAACCCTTTAGTCAAACTGCTACAGATTGTAGAATCATAAATTTTAGAACAGTTAATCTAGCTTAAGTATTATCCTATTCCGATACTTATCAATTCATCTACTTTCAGGAGTTACTTTTTCCTATTAATGAACTTGGGAAGTCTCTTCAATCTTTGGCATATTGGGATGATCCGTGGAAGTCTTTAGGGTTTTGTTTGTTTTTCAGTTTCATCATTTACAGGTAAAACTTCTTTAGATCAAGTAATATTCTGTTGATCTGTATTTTGTTGAGAGGCAGGAGAGAGAAAATATATTTTTTCATGGAAATTTATGAAATTGTTATAGAAATTTGAGAAGTAATTTTCAGGGGGAAATTCTGGATGATTTGCTATGGGATACTATTGTAATAATAAAAGGTGTTGGGAATAACTCAATAACATTGAACAAGAATTATTTTTTGGGTTTCTTTTACACCATTTGGACTCCGCTCGGGTAGAACTAAGAGCAGCAAAGCTTTTCCTATCAAGTTTCAACATTGAATAAGCATTTATGAAGCTTGGTAAGAATTCATAGATTCAGAAGTTATAGGCTTTATTTGTTGAAATTATAGGGCTTTAATGTAGAGGAGGAAAGAGGAATAGAGATTGAATAATTTGAAATTGTTGTTGTTCTTATCCGATGCAATTTGATGTAATATAGAAGACAAAGCAACAGCCTCTAGTTATATAATCTTGGGTTCGTTGTGAAAAACCATGCTAAGGGATCGTGTAAGATACTCCAAAATATTCTGATAATGGTATCACAAAATGTTTTCTTCATATTCTAACATGATTCATATGAATCATATCTAAGCAATTTTCAATCTAATTGTCTGGTTGGTGTTTTAGTACATGTTTTCATATGATGCAGGTCTTTAGTTTCTTTTCTTCTTTATATAAGAAACACCAAATATTTTATCTGAGGGAAAAACAGAAATTCTGAATACTTCAGAACTTGTTTGATCTGTAAAAAGTTACTTTTCTTTGTTAGCATTCACAATTTCACAATGTCACTTTGTTTTCTTTTAGTTTCATATTTTCAAACATTGTACAAGAAATGTTGAAATCAGAAAATGTTTTATTCAAACCAAATAAGCCCTTCAGTTCTCATTTTCTGCATTCTTTGTGGTGCTTTTCCCTTGTTTCATTTCATTAACTAAGATAATCTGATTATTCGCAGGAATTGGCTTGGCTATGCGGCAGCACTGGTGCTTGTGTTATTTGCTGTTTTTATGATAATTACTCGATGTTTTAGCCAAGATAGGTCAGTTCCTGAAGTTAAAGTAATTGCTCCTCCCCCAATGAATACAATGGAACAGCTTTTGGCCGTTCAGAATGCTGTCTCTCAAGCTGAACAGCTCATCCAAGATGGCAACGTAATTTTGCTCAAGTTTCGCGGCCTGTTGTTGTCCATTTTTCCTCAGGTGCTGTCTCATTCTTTCCCTTTTGCTAGTATTTAATTTTTAATGAACAATACATGATACACTGTTTACATTCCAACCATAATCACCCTCTATGATAAGTTTCTTGATTTCGTAAAAACTGTCTTAAAAGTCATCTCTGATTGGTTGACAGTGTGAAAACTTTTACACCTGGCAACATAAGCTATTAATCTTCTTAAAATGCTATGTATTTCATCCAATTCATTAGAAACATGAGTGTCACATATAATATAGGATACCTGTTTCCGTTTATATGATTTTCAGGCCACAGAGAAGTTGGCCTTTGGCCTTCTATCAATAGCTTTGATTTTGGCTTTCTTGCCTACTAAATACATAGTTCTGCTACTATTCTTGGAGATATTCACAAGATATTCGCCTCCAAGGAAAACTAGCACTGAGAGATGGATGAGGAGATTAAAGGAATGGTGGTTCAGCGTGCCAGCAGCTCCTGTTACAATTGAAAGAGATAGAGAGGAAAAGAAGAAAAAATAGATTCATGCATGCATGGTTAAATGTGCTGTGTATATGTTTTTGTTTAATATTGCTTTTCTCTTGTAAATAGAGATCTTAAAGGTGTAAACTCAACAGTGAAAGTATTGCAATTAATTAGAAAAATGAAATTACACCCTTCCCACGTAAAAACTCTTGCATAGCATCCAATTAGTCAGTACATATGTGTGTGTTTGTGTATATATGTATGTGTATGAGAACTTGAAAGGGATCTCACTTCTGTATGTGTTGAGACAAACAAATATATAATATTGTCAAACAAATTACAAAAAATATGTAAATACATAATTTTTTTAATTGCTGAGAAATGCATAATTAACTAATTCAAAAATCAGTATTAGCTGAAATATTCACTAAGTAATTTAGGGTTAAGATCCTGGTGATGTCATGGAATAAACTATATTCGGAGATATCTATATGGTGTAGTATGCATCCAAAGATTTGTATAGAATTCATCATTAACCATGAATAATTTGACTATATAATTTTTTCTGAAGACATATATTTTACAACATTTGAAATTATGTATTATTTTAAATAATGATCTGTTGATAGCATAACAATATATACATTACGGCAAAATTCTCACCTCAAAATATTATAGCTTGAAGATCTGCCCAAAACAAAATGACAGCTTAGTTTAAAGCTCTGATTGACAAACTTTGGCCATCCCAAAAACAGATATAATTTTTCGTCTTGATTCCTGGCCCTAATTGTTTGTAGTGTCACATGTGCGACTTTCCCAAAAGTGTCGTTTGTTTGTTTAAAACAGACAAAACAATGTTCGCATATATACTGTTGGAGCAAGCTATTTTTATTGCTGCCATTGTCTCACACGTCTTGTTTCATTTAAAAACTGTGGTCTGTCAATTGTTATGCTTTTATACTTCTAATTTAAACAAAAAGATCTATTCTTTCTTATAATTGATTGTCCCCTCAGAAAAATTATTAGGTGGGATTCTGAAATATTTATTACTTGTGTGGAAACCACGTAAATTTGGTGGTGGTACCAAACTATTCTCCACCTAAGATCATGCTTTTAGAAAATGGCATCTGATACTTGAGAACGGAACTTTTTCAGCTTCATGATTCGCGTGTTTTTTCCAAAAATATACGTGTACACAAATTAAAACGCATGTACGTATAAAACCAAACATGATCCACAAAGCATGTGGAAGTTCTATGAAGCTATAAAAGGAAAGGATCATGTCATGGCAAACATGTCGCTTAGAAAGCTATGTCTTTCTTTATTCTTCTGAATCACAGGCTATTGAAACTGAGTATTAAACCAACAACTGTAAAAATCCCTGTAGATACAACTTTTCTAAGAAAATAAAACCGTTATAATTCTTAAAAAAAATGAAGTTCTATCCTGGAAAACTAGAACTTTTATTCACTCAAACAAAAAGAAAAAGTTTAAACTATATAATCAATGCTCACGGAACTCTTTCCTCCCTTCAAACGTGGCCGATGATGGAATAGAGGTCCTCAAATTATGTGAGAAGAACAAAGAATCTGAGTAATTCATCAATGGCTGACTCGAACACACGAACTTTGCCGAGCTCGGCGGCAACATGGTCACGTAAGGGTTCAACGGAGGCTCCAGCATTGGCCCCTCCCCCGCCATGAAACAGGAGTTAACTTGGTTTTCTCCCATGCTGCTGCTACAATTATTTTCCTCGGTTATCACCGACGATGCCTCGTTTTCCTCGTTTCTCACAACAATCACACTTTCTCTATCACTTTCCTTGTCTCCTATCACACCCCCAGATTCCTGCTTTGAAGGTTGTTGCGGGGGTAGATTGTCATCGTCCTCCTCCTCCTCATCGGAATGAGAGAGGCCGGTGAGTTTTTGCACCAGTGACATGAAATCCTTGGGCTGAGTGTGGATAACTTTTGGAGAATGTGTGTAAATGATCACAGGGTGACGTTGTTGTTGCGGTCTAGAGAGGATTCCTTGTGTCGGCATTCCTTGTGTCATTGCATTAACTAGAGAGGATGATATTGATGATGAAGATGAGGATGAGGATTGTGGTGGTGATGAAGACGATTTCTTTATGAAATGAGATTCTCTGTTGATTTTCAAAGGTGGTGGTAGGAGTCCATTGGTGTTCTTGTTATTGGTGGAGGTGATTTCTTTCTTTGAATGGAACTGTGAAGGGCTCATGGCTTTTGGTTTTGAAGGAAGGTAGCAATCACCCACAAGAGAAAGAAAGGTGAGGTTATGGAATTGGTGATTGAGTTTTCTTAATTGGATTTGTGGCAAAGAAGTGAATGAAAAAATTGGAAATTTTATGAAGATTAGGGTTTTGTGTGGAGATGATTGAGGCAAAGATTTGCAGAGATGAGTGTGTTTGTGTATAAATAGAGTTTGGTTTTGCATGGGCCATGCAAGTGCTAGCCAATGAGATCGCGACACGTACGAAAATAAGGGAAGGTCAGTTTGGGAATTTCGTTAAGACGGAAGAACTGTTGAGGTGTCGTAGGAGCGAAATGCGTGAATCAGTGGGCCACGCGTCACTGTGAGCGGCCCATTCGGAGGAAGCAGTTAAGTTGTTCTTCCACAAAACATGAAAATTCCGAGAATAATGTTTATTGGAAAGAAAATAAAACGTGGAACCATATAGATTTTTGTTTTAATTAATGTTTTTTTTTCAAAGACTAATAGTGACAGAGAGAAAATATATGTGAAAAAAAAAATACATATATCTATATCTAATATACAATTTGTTAATATATATTCAATATAGTGTGTCGAATATCTCCACCAAAGAATGAAAAGTAGTTTCTTAGATTATTAGTATTTTTTAAAAATTAATATTATTTTTTACCGATATAATTCTATACTGAATCAAAATCCTGGTCAAATATTTAAAAATAACTAAAATTATTTAAGTTTTTTAACATGGCGTTAGTATATATTTGATGTAATCTAATTCACAATAAGTTTGTTATTATGTACTTATTTAAGTATCATATGAATTATGATTTATTACAAGATTTTGACATTCAAACCGGAAATTTTTTTTGAACATTAGAAAGAGGAAAAAAATTAAACAAAAAGAATCTTAGCATCTATTCCATTTAAAAATATGTAGTTTTATTTTTCATTATTTGTGATTTGTAACTTCCCCTGGTTTTTTAGTACTGCAACCAATTCTAACTTATACTAGTCAAAATAATAATATATTAAAAGTTTGTTAAAAAGATATGTATATACCAAATTTATAAAAGATATAAAACATTTATTTATATTTGAGTAGCTTCTTCTTATTTTCAATAACATTATTCATGAGAGTTAAGTAATATAAAATAATCTTTATGCAACTAGATATCAAATTATATTATCAAAATAATACAACAAATTATTATTACTTTCAACAAAAAATGTAAAAATAATCAACCACATTTTAATAAATAATGTAATTTGTAATATTTGATGACTTTTGGAATAGTCATATTGAATATATTTTTTATTTTATAGTAACACTTGATTTATTAAAAACAATATTAGTAAAATCAACCTTAATTTTTTATATTATAATGTTTATTTTGATTTTATTCAACTTCTTACTATTTAAAGTTTTATTTATATAATTATATCATCAATAAAAACAGTATATAACTTTTTATTAATGAGTTTCATATTTAATATTATAAACACTCTTTTGAGACCACAATATCATCATTATAAATATTTAAAAAAAAATAACATACATATAACTTAAAATGATGTCACTTGAGCAATCTTTTCTGTTTTAAACAAACTTATATTTCTAGAGTGTAGAAGACTTCTCCACTTAAACAAACTCACATCACTTAATACAACTTCAAAGAGAAGAATTTTTGTCTTTTCTTCACTTAAACGTTCAAATACAACATATTTTTGTTATCAAGATCACAATTTTATTCCTAAATTAATTTAAAATAATACATCACATTTATTTGAATTCACATGAAATATTAGAGTTCAATCATTGCAATATGAACAACCAATTTCAAATCACACAAATATTTCAAAACAATACATAACTTAGTTTAGTTTTTTAGTGATTGCATTTTTAGAATCAATAAGAACTCTAAAATAAAAAGAAGGAAAGTTCAAAACGATTTTTTTAGTGGTTGCTTATTTAGAATCAATAAGAACTCTAATATATATATATATATATA
>Ga0123340_1004097_pt1 | contig 13754 bp, 7 predicted proteins | sample SirMexnodulemix_FD_89961 | JGI IMG/M metagenome (GOLD analysis project Ga0123340, IMG submission 89961) | Root nodule microbial communities of legume samples collected from Mexico - Siratro Mexico nodule mix | ecosystem: Host-associated > Plants > Roots > Nodule | place: Mexico: Nepantla... | reverse complement strand
TGAAATTATTTTATTATTTATATTAGTATTGTTATAATTGTTATTAATATTAGTATCCTGTTTTATTGTATGACCGAAACAAAATATAATAATTTACCGAACTGTTAAAGTAGCCATTACCCTTAGTTTTCACTTTTATAAATTTAAAGTTAAATTGGAATTTTAGTTTCATTTAATTTTTATTCATAGTTTGGTCTTTTATTATTTCACGTGATTTTAATTTTCTAATTTTAATAAAATCTGTAATTTTAGTTTAATAGTAATTTTCATATACATTTTCATTTAAACCATCATAAAAGGTAATTTAAATAATAAAAATATAAAACGTAAAAAGTAAACATATTTAAAATTTAAAATTAGACTAGATTACTAATTTTCTAAAATTTAAAGACAACAATAAAAAATAAACCACCAAATTAACATAAAAATTAAAATGACGAAAATTATAATTTACACAAAAATAAACTTTCTTTGGTTGCTATGCTTTTCCTGTTTCTGCTGTGTCATTACTTCGTCAGATAAAAGCCTCCGTCTCACAGTTTTGTGCCGGTCGCAGGTGCCGCCACCATTTCTGGTACGTTAGGGTTCTTGTGATTTCAAATTAACCATTTTCTTTTATTCTGACTGCATATTTATAATTTTGAATAATTCCATTGCATTTTTTAGTATGATTTTTTAGAATGATTTTGAAGAAGAAAATAATAGTTTAGTTTTATGTATAAAACTTAGGGTAACAATGAAATTGGCATTTTGAAATTGGAATAGAATATAACTGGATGCAATTAGTGTATGTGACTGTGATGTTCTGTGTCCCTCCAAAATCTTCGCTTATTATGGTGAGAATTTGGGTTTTTCCTCTTCTTTAGGGTTTGATTTGATTTGGGGAAAGAAATGGAGTTTGTTAACCGAATAGTGGACATAGCTGCGAGAGCTGCAAACAACAACACATTGATCAACGTTTGTCTGGTTGCTTCGTTTGCAACCCTTGGCGTGAGATCAATGAATCAGCAATGGACCATTGAAGCTCTTGAGGCTGAGAAGGAATCTCTAGCCAAATCCAACAAGTCCATCAGAAGGACCATTTGGAACTGGAAACAGCAGCTTTATGCTGAAGCCTCTACTGATTCTTCGGTGGTTCCTCTGGCAAGGCTCAAAGCAATCTATGGTGATGCACCGCCTCCTCCACGTGTTGGTAATTCATTTACTTCTCTTATCCTACTCTAGACTCTTTCTATTGAATGAGGCAATGAAATTTGATTTTGTTCGTGTGGAAAGTGGTTTTGTAGATTAAAAAGGAAGAGACCAATTTTATGTTGAAGTTATTTTCACCGTTAGGTTGCTTTATAGATTGCTACAATCATTTTTCCTGTTATATATGGTTTTGTGCTAGCTATGCTTAAACTATGGGTTGGGCATGGTGCATTTGGCAACTTAGGGCCCAATTTTTGTGCCTGTAACCAATCCTTTGTACTTTAGGAGTATCAATGTGCTTATAACAGGATCCGTTGTTCAGAAGGGAGTGGACCTTCGTTCTTGTTGTTATGCTTATAGTCTCTTTAGAAAGGGTTTTGCTGACGAGTGTCCCTGAGGAGCTGGTTCAGCAGCATGTAGTACTCTCTAAATAGGGCGTATTTAGATAATATTCTTCATAAACCTTTATAGTCAAGAAAAATAAGAAAAACAAAATTAAATGAGTCTCTCTGTAAGTTAAAATTAGCTTATGCAAAAGTTAAAAACAAGAATCTAGAGAAACTATGAGAAAATTTTACAAATTAGCTTATACATAAACCAACTTTAATTTACGGGAGGGCATTTATTTATTTATTTATTCTCTTTTAGAAATGTTTAGGGAGGCATTTGTTCAATTAGACCCTAAATGCTTTCAAGTACTTAGGAGGAACAAATATTAAATTATTTCTGTTCTTGTTATAAAATATTAAAAACCTAATACTTTTGATCCTTATAATAAATTATTAGCTTGTGCCTTGTGGAAAAGATCTTGCCTTTTGATTAACCGAGGTTCAATTTGGGAAAAAGTGAACTAAACCTCCTTCACATTCTTATATTAAATGTATATCAAGCAAGTTGATAACATATCAATGTTGCAAGACCATGGAGATAATTTGTTACTTGTCATGGCCGCTGGCTTTCATATTTCTTTTTTCCAATATATCTAAATAAAATCCAAAAAGAATGGCTTAGACCATAATCATACCGGTAAGCCCTTTTTTGGTTTTGCTATTTCTTAACGAAGCGGCAGAATGTATGTGAATTTATTCTGATTATCTACCAAGAAAATTAGCTTTTCATTTGAAATTTTCCTTTGATAATAGAGAAACAGTGATAGAGAAACAGACAAAACAGGGCTGGAGGCAAAACGGTTGAGTCAATTGTTAAACGTTAACTTTCTGAAAAAGAGGGAAACAGTACTGGCCATATTTCTTTCTAATCAAATTGTAAGAAGACTAAAACTGAGAAAATAACGAAACAGACAAAAGGTCAATATAACAATTTATTTCTATCTCTTACAGAAACCCCACTAAATCCCAAAATAGTCAATGTTACATCATCACAGAGAAGCTAAATGAATACATTTACTCGTACACACTATAACCAAAAACTAAGCATTAGAGTTCAAATTAGACTGTATTTCCCTTGAAACTTATCCTTTTATATTTCAATTTTGACCATAGTATATCCCAGTTTGACTCCATATGTGGTCTGCATAGTTAACAGTGAGACAGCATTAAGACACATTTCGTTTTACTAATGGTGTGAATTTATTTTACTATGTATGTTTTTATGCAAAAAAATGTTATAACATGGCTATCATGTAAAGATGATGTTTTTCATGGTTGCTAGAGATTGATCACACAGATTAGACGTGGTCAATCCACATTATCTATGCATATCAGCCATTGCATTATGCCTTGAGTTTTGGCTTTTAAGTTGTTTTTGTTTTTTCCAGGAGATACTGTGACGAAAGATGCATAGTCATCTAGTACTGCCAAAATAATAGCCTGACATCTGCTTAATATCAGCACTTTAGAAGTTTTTGGCCGGAAGGATGTTAATAAATGTTTTTCAAGAGAACAAAAAGGTATAATCCTTTGGTAATTTGTTGTTCTGTTTGCATGTAAATGTAGAGCACGGAAGAAGTTAAAAGGGGTGAGAAATTAATGATTGTAAGGACAAACCACTCTTATTTTTGTTATACATGATATCCATCTCACAATTTTGGGGGGCAGATGAAAACTAAATACAGTTTTGGTAGTTGAGACGATGCGGTCTTCAAATATTGTTCCATCAAACTTGTCTGGTTGACTGCCATGATGCCTGTAATGGACGACTTTTCGTGAGCAAAAACATTGCTTCATTTTATCGCCTTTATTGACTTGTAAATTTTACTTGTGACCATTATAGTATGTGCTTTTGGTTCATGCTTTGGATTCAGGATAGAGATAAAGAGTTGCAAAAATGCTATTTGTTTGGGATCCAAAATGATCACTCCCTGTGTTCATGGGCGGATTCCTACAACTTTTTAAACCAAAGGAGTCAGATTTTCTGTCAATTGGCAAATTGTATTGTTCTTTAATCAAGTAATTCAGTTTATTCTAACTTGACGAGCAACATCACCCAGGCCAGAGTTATATGATGACATTCTATTTTTAAAATATTTTTTAACTTTTGTTTCAATATCTTCTAAAATCTACATTTTAATAATTTTTATTTACATTTAAAATTTTAGAACTTAAAATGTTGATTTATCTGTTTTATTTAAATATTATTTAATGTTATCATGATTAAATAGAGGGCGAATCAGGATATTAATAGGCTGAAGCAGTTTTATTGTGATTGAAAATTATTTGTACTCATGATTTTTATTTAATATTTAGGTCTTAAATATATGATTTTCTTCTGTGGCATCAACATATTTTAATGATAATGTTTTGTGAAATTTAGATTTGGATTATCATTTTTGAATTTCAATTAAAATGTTTTATAAGATTTAAATATTAATTATCACTCTTGAATTGGAGATATGACAATATTGATTTAAACCTATAGATTAATACTGATGGGTTAAACCACTTGGCGTGATTTGTTACTAATTTTTTTTATTCTTTCTTTAATTCAAAAAAAGTCTGTGAATTTGCTTCCCTAAAATACTTTTTTTTTTTTTTTTCCAATTGAACCAAGTCATTTTATTTCCCCAAGTGAACAAGGACTTAATGTCATTTTATTTCCCCAAATGAACTTGTTCACTGTAGCAGTGGAGGATTCGGTAATCTCCATCTAATTCTCAACTGGTTTCTAATCTTGGAAACTCCATCTGCTTTCCGGACGCCCAATTCTAGGAAGAGTTTTCTGATTCTTTTTGAACGAGAGAAAATTTTATGAAAACATATAAAGTAAGAAATTAAAATTAAAATTAAAGAAAAATATATTTTAATTGGTTTGAGAGAAGGAAAAAAAAAAACTAATTTAAGGGGGAATAATTTTTAGTTTTGTAATATTGATTTTTTAATATGATTTAGAATTAAATTTTTTATTATTGGTTTGTTGAACAATAAAAAAATGATTTTTTATTAATAGACAATATAATTTTAATTTTGGACATTTGAATTAAAAATTAAATATAGTAATTTAAATAAAATAAAAATTATTTTAGATGGTGTAAAAAATTTGAAATAAAAGTTTATTAGTTTCTGTTGTTAACGTCTATGATGATATTTTAATTTTTGGACGTTGAAAAAAAACTAAAAATAATTTTTTAAGATGTTTAGTAAAACTTTGGAAAGGTAAGATTGTTCGAAATAATTATTTAAAAATATATTTAACGCTATAAATTTGCTGATAAAAATTGAAAATGGTTCATAGTAACTTCAGGGTAAAAATTAAAATTTTAAATTATGAAATTAACAAATAATTCATAATTCCAGTGAAATAATTTTTTAATACAAAATTTATTTTATATATTTACTAAACTGTAATGATAAATTTGTACGATAATATTTGGGAAAAACTTATATAAATTAAATATATATTATTTATATTTAATAAAAAAATTAAATACTTAATGATGACCAATTGAAGTTTAATTTATCTGACAAAGTGAAATGAGAAAAAAATCATAAAATTAATTGAACATAATTATTATCGAAATGAAAGAAATGAAACGTATTCTTTTTTTAATTTCAAATTATACAACACTAATAATACAAAACGAAAACTTATTCACCCTTAAATTATTTATTTTTCTTCTCTTAAACTAATTCAAATTTAATCTTAATTAATTATTTTAAATTACCTTTTTCTATTTTCAATGTCAATTTTAGTTTCTTATTTATTTAAAAAAATCTCCTTCCAGAAAAAATAAGAAAACCTCTGCTGAAATTCAGTTCCGATGGAATTTTAGGCACAAGGATAAAAAAAAAACAACTGAGAATTCTATTTTCTCAACTGCTACAGTGAATAAGTTTATTTGAGAAAATAAAGATGCATTGAATTCATCTGGGAGTTTTTAAAAAATATATTATTTTAGAAAAAAAAAATTCTCTCTCTGTCCCATAAATAATTCTCATTTCTCTCTTTTGGAGGGAGATTCTGGGTAGATTTTTTTTCTAGCAACATGTAAAAAGAAAACATACTACAGCATACTTTTCATGTTTTGAAACTTCTTTTATTAATTTTTGTGAAGAGAAAGGGATGGTGAAGTGCTTAAGAGCAGATGCAATGTATGATTGAAATCAGGTATCTGCTTTTTCAAACTTCTGTTAACAATTATGTCTGTATGACCTTGATGGGCCATTCGAATGACAACATGTGCTAAAACAAACAGTATTCAACGAGAAATTTCTTTCATCTGATTCATTGGAAGTTGCAATTCCTTATGTGAGCAAGTAAAATAAGTATCTTTTAAAGTATTATATACAAGAAAAATGAAACATCTAGATAAGAAGTAATTTTCTTAATATATATTATAAGGAGTGGTATAAGATATCTTCTCATATTTCATGTTCTCTTTGGTCCTTGAAATCCTCTCTCTCTCTCACACACACCCCCTAAAACATAAACATCAAAACTGTTTATTGATTTTCCCTTTATCATAATTTGATCATGGCATTCATCTCTTCACCTTTCATCACTTGCAAGGTCTTTCCACTAATAAGCTTACATTCCACACACACACACACACTACACTATTAATGTTAATTTTCTCCTCTTATCATAGGCTATAGCCATTGCTTTCTCAGTTATGATTGATTAAATTTACTTATTCTTATACTTAGCTTCAGAAAGAGTTGAGTTTCTCAGATCTTCCTTCACAACCCTTTATAATAGGGCAGAGACAGACATGCAAGAAAACATCATCAAAGAAGATTGTTTCTGTTGTGTCATCCCAGAAGAACAAACGCAACCCTTCTGCAACTGGCTCAGTTGTGTTCACTTTCTTCCCTGTTTTCCACTGATAAGCTTAAATTATTTTTCATAGTGCTAATATTGGCGAGTCCTGTGTTGGTTCACTGTAGACCAAAATTCCCATGACTGCAACAGAGAAGATTCTGGCAAGAGCTGCTGAGAAAAATGAAGTGAGACCAGGGGAAAACGCATGGACAAATGTGGATGTGTTGATGATCAATGATATCACTTGTCCAGGTATAACTGGAATCTTCAAGAAAGAGTTTAGCAACACTGCAAAGGTATCTTCATACACTTGTATATTAACACGTTTTCTCAAGAACATGTTTGAAATTTTAGTTATGAACATACTTTTTAATAATATTACTACATGCTTGAATAATAAGGTGTGGGACCGTGAAAAGGTTGTGGTTATCCCTGATCACTATATATTTACAAGTGATGAACGTGCACACCGCAACGTGGATATTGCAAGAGACTTTTGTGTGGAGCAAGATATCAAGTACTTCTATGATATTCAAGATCGCAGTAATTTCAGGGTACGCTTTCTCTTCAGTCTTTTCTTACACATTGGTTGGTTTCATTTTTATAGTTTGTTTGGATTGATCCTTAGCCGTTTTAAAGATTTGAAAGAACTTCATATATAGAAAAAAAAATTAGAACCAATGCCAACTATTATTGTATCAAGACCTTAATTCCTTTAAGAACTATAGAGAATGCAAATCCAGAGGGAATATGGAGAGATAAATAAGGGTTTTGATAGTTTTCTGCAAAATTAGTCAGCAATTTGCCAGATAATGTCTAGTTTTTTTTTAAAGAAAATATTAGCATAAAACGCTTCTTAGACTATGGATGAACTCATTGTACTAACTTGTATGTTAAAAAAATTACCACCTATCAACAACCCTGCATTTCAACTTATTTAGTGAAAGATCGCTTTGCCTAAAAGATTAATTAGGTGAATGATTCTTTTTGAACTAGTAATTACTTTACATAACCTTTTCATTATGGTTTAAACTCTGATCTTATGTGTCTAAGAAGTAATGGTTATGTTTGGTCATTTTCATTAATAAAGCTTTTATTAGAAAATCAAACACTAGCAGTGATCTTCATGTCATTGGAGTGACTTTAATTATTAAAAAAACTATTGCTTCAAAGAAAACAATGTTTTGAATAAATTTTATAGATGGTATAATAATTTACATATTGCAGGCTAATCCTGATTATAAAGGTGTTTGTCATGTTGCTCTAGCACAAGAGGGTCATTGCAGACCTGGAGAGGTGAGTTCTGTTGTCAAAGCTAATGTTAAAATCTGAAATCTACAGATTTCGGAGATGTTCTGATCACTTCATATATGACAACAGGTCTTGTTTGGTACTGATTCACACACCACATCAGCTGGAGCATTTGGTCAGTTTGCCACAGGAGTTGGTAACACTGATGCAGCTTTTATATTAGGAACAGGGAAGATTTTACTCAAGGCAAGTAAAAAAGTATCTTCATTTTGTTATATATGAAAAATACTTGGACTTTCTTGTTGACGAGGGTGAAAACCTTTTCATTAGGAATATTATTCTTCCAAATAAACTAACACTATTATTTTTGCTTCTGCATAACATCTTAGTATTTGTTGTTATCAACCATGCCTAATGTCTTAGATATGCTTAAACTGCAGGTGCCTCCAACATTAAGAATTGTGCTGGATGGTGAGATGCCCAGCTATTTGCTTGCAAAGGATCTAATTTTGAACGTGGGTGATGTCTTCCTCTAACGTGTTTTTCCATTTGAATGAAATGTGATTAATCAAAATTATTTTATAACATTGTTTTCTCTGATGCCATTTCAGATCATTGGAGAAATATCTATGTCTGGTGCAACATATAAAACGATGGAGTTTGTTGGGGAAACAACTGAAAGTTTAAGTGTATGTATATTTAACTTTTCTTTTCTTGTCCATGCTATGTTATTTGCACAACTATGTGAATTTGGAATTGTTGTATTGTAGATGGAAGAAAGGATGACACTGTGCAATATGGTTGTAGAAGCTGGAGGGAAAAATGGTATTGTTGCTGCTGATAGGACCACATACAAATACCTTGAGGTTACTGGAGTTCATCAATGCCCTTAATTTCATTGTGTCTCTCTTCATCAATGCAATATATATACATACATGGAAGATGCTGAATTTTCAATTAGAAAAAAGTATTGTCTAGTTCAGGAATGCTTGAAATAAGCTCCTGCAGTACATGTTTGTGTGTGGTTTTTTTGCCTAACTTTATATAGAGTTTTCACATCTTAATGCATTCTCCTTTCTCTCGGTGCCATGGATTTTACATTGTTCAGTGGTTTTGCACAGGATAAGACGTCTGCACCATATGATCCAGTTTTTAGTGATGAGAATGCAAGGCAAGTTCGTATATATACATAATTAATCCATAATTACCAAGATATAAATCCCCTTTTCGTGGATCTAGAATCGCAAGATGGACCAGAGATGATTTTACATTAGATGTTTCATGTAATTTTAGAATATTGTTCTTTTAAATTTGATTTAAATATATCTGCCATTTCTGATTGACCAATAATAGGGTAAAAGTTTTATAATGGTCAAATAGTGGGTTATATCTATAGAATATAAACTTTAGCCACTGAATTGTGAAGTTTCATGTTTCATCAAAAAATGGCCAGTGATGAGTAATTAGGTGACTTCAAGAGCTAGTTCTCTTGTATTCTTAATCTTTTTCTCAAAAGAAAAACAATCACATCTTTTCAGAATAATTCATATATTTCCCCCTTTGTTTTCTTTGTTTTACTCTTACGTGACTTTCTGAATTGTGTCTCTTTATTTTCCTTTTGATGTGCTAGATTTCTGGCCCAGTATAGATTTGATGTATCAAAGATGGAACCATTGGTTGCAAAGGTACTTTTACTTTAACTTAATCATATATTTTTTAGCTTCATTTTGCCATAAAAGTGTAAAGAACTTTGTATTGTAAAAAAATACTGTGTTTGATTGTTAATTTAATGTAATATGTTTGAACCACCACACAGCCACATTCCCCTGATAATCGTGCTTTGGCAAGAGAATGCAACAATGTGAAAATTGACAGAGTATACATTGGATCCTGTACTGGTGGGAAGACTGAAGATTTTCTGGCTGCAGCAAAAGTTTTCTTAGCGAGTGTATGTCTATTACAATTTCTTATTCTCCTTCATATTCTTTATGACATGCAAACTGCATATATTTTATGTTGGAGATTGGAAAAGCATTAATACTCTGGATTCATTCTGGGGAGGGCTTGAACCAATTACTTCTCATCATTAAGGATGGCAATCCCTGCAGGGACATTCATATCTATGTTTGGATGCTGTCATGCTGATAAATTAGAATCAGGAATTTGGAATTGAGGGGAAACATGTTATTTTTTTCACTCCACTCGTAGTGAAAGTATTCAAATTAAAAATTATTATAAGTTTTCCTCAATATCTATGTCTGATTGTAAATTTGTAAGCCATATATAACTCTTGCAAATGGGATTGTGGATTATAATACTTACAATGCATAAAAGGAAACCACAGGGGTTTTATAACCAGGAGTATGTGAGACCATTGAATATTCTGATCCTAGTTATTATTTGTTATTTTTCTGCTTAGTACACCTTAGTAACTGACACTTCTTTTTCTTTCTTTATCATTTTTTATATAATAAAACTGGTTCCATTGTAGGGGAAAACTGTCAAAGTTCCTACTTTTCTTGTTCCTGCTACACACAAGGTCGGTGACGGATTACTGTTTCAATTTGTTTCAATTCAAGTTATGAGGGGTTTCTCGCCTATTTCATAGTCAATCACCCAAATTGTCAAATTTTCAGGTTTGGATGGACCTGTACACCCTTGAGGTACCTGGTTCAGGTGGCAAGACTTGTTCAAAGATTTTTGAAGAAGCTGGCTGTGATCCTCCAGCAAGTCCTAGTTGTGCTGCATGTATGGGTGGCCCCAGAGACACGTATGGACGTTTGAATGAACCCCAGGTAAACTTGCACTTTCTTCAAATCGAACTTACCCTTCATAAAATATTGCCTAAAAAGAAAATCTTAGTTTGTTGCTAAAATACTTGGATCTCTTGGAAACATCATGTGAAAAAAATTATTATTGTTCAGAGCCAAATATAAAACCTAAAATGTAGTTGGGCCAGGGAATATTCTAGTTAACACACTACCCTTATCTGCTAAGTCAAATTCCTTTGAAAACGCTGGTTTCTATTTTCTGGAGCAACAATAGATAATTGTGCAGAAACTTCTTATATATTTCAACTGTTTCATTTTTGCATTTGATGCAACTGATGAAAGGACACTCAATGCAGGTCTGTGTGTCAACAACAAATCGGAATTTCCCTGGTCGGATGGGGCACATAGAAGGACAGATATATCTTGCTTCCCCGTATACTGCAGCAGCATCTGCACTAACTGGTTTCGTGACTGATCCCAGGAAGTTCTTGTAGATAAGCTACCAGCAGTTTCTACCTAATTGGAAAATTAAATGATAGAACTGGAAGGATTTATATGCTAGAGCCAGAATCATGCATTGAAAATCAAATAGTTTGGTACAAATGAGCTTGTAAGCGTAGAACATGTTAGTGCGGTTAAAACTTGGCATCAACCACGGGATTTTTAAAACTACAGCACTTGGAAAGTTGTGAAGATAGATTGCTATGGTTGACAATGTTTACAGAACAAGATATATATGCAAGGGTTTCAGTTGAAATTCGTATGTTACATTACAACACAAGAATAATACAATGCTTCTTAAGCAATCTCAAGGTGTTTTTTTTCTTATAGTTAATTTCCTTATGTTATCATACAAGAATTGTCAATGAGTTGAAGTATCTGAATCTTTTGAAGTTTTCCACATGAATGCTTACTTGACATCTATATTCCATGGAGACTGGTTTATTCTCCAACATTTTGCAATAAGGAAGACGAATATTCCCATGTTGTTGTGGTTGGGATGGGTCCCTCAGAGAAGGCTGCTGGTATTGTCATCCATGGAGGCAGCGCGGCGCCGGCGATCCTTCTTTTTAGGGTCGCCGCAACCAATGTAGCACTCAACACCGCAAATCTTACTGAAGCATGAGAACAACCCACGCCCACCACCAGCCCTAACCCCGCCCCCACCGGGTGTACTGCCACCGTCGGTATGCCTCCGGGAGTGGCGGCTCGTCTTTGTGCTCGACGTTGGGTGGCTAGAGAGCTCGCCACGATCAATCACGGGGGGCAAGTCCGACCTCCACCTTTCCAACTTCGACTGTAACCCCTCCACGCTCTCGTCCAAGCTCCACCCTCCCACGCTCTCCCCCTCGTCAATCACTGGATTCCTCGCTATCGCTGCGGCCACCTCCGACGGGGATGGCCCCAGCTCCGACTCCGTCATCATCATCCCTCCCATGTTCGCCAAGTTTGACCTCCGCGGCGTCATGTACTCTAACCCACCGTTCACCTTCCCGAACGTATGCATCGGCGTCCCCCTGCTCGGATGGAACTTCGATACCACCGGCGACGCCCGGAACTGCGGGGCCGCCACTGCCGGCGAGTTCCGAAACTGCGGCTTCGGAGATCCCATATACTGCGGATTCGCCAAATTCTTAAACTGCGGTGCCGGAGAATTCATAAACTGTGGCGCTGGAGAGTTCTTAAACTGCTTCGCCGGAGAATTCATAAACTGTGGCGCTGGAGAATTCTTAAACTGCTTCGCGGGAGAATTCTTAAACTGCTTTGCTGGAGAATTCTTAAACTGCGGCGCCGGAGAGCTCATATAATGTGGCGCCGGAGAATTCTTATACTGCGGTGCTGGAGAGCTCATATAATGTGGTAACGGAGAATTCTTATACTGCGGTGCAGGAGAGTTTATATACTGCGGTTTCGGGGAATTCTTGAACTGGGGCGCCGGAGAGTTCTTAAATTGCGGTGCCGGAGAATTCCTAAACTGTGGTGCGGGCGAATTGATATAATGCGGCGCCGGAGAGTTTGTAAAGTGGTGTTTGGGGGTGGCACGAACTTCGTATGTGACGTTGTTAACTGGAACGTGTTGTTCTTCTCTGGCGTCAGTGACGAAGTTGTGTTCGCTGATGCTCTCGTCGGAAACAGAGTCAACGTCGGAATGCGCGTCGTGATCATGAGGATGATTATGAATATCGTCGTAAGCGACGTCGTTGTGGTAGTGATGAAGCGGTGAAAGCTGCTCCACGTGAAGAATATCATCATCATGAGGACTCGCTTTTCCGCTCTTAATCTTCCAGGGCGAAACGGGCTCGCTTAGGACAGAGGTCGTTTCTTCGTTGACGCTACTCACAACAGAGCTATTGGACCTCGACTTCTTCTTCTTCTTTCCCTTTTTCACGTTATCCTTTTCCATGCTTTCCACGTTAACTTCGTTTCCTGAAATGTTGGAGTGCGCTCTGTTATGGTTAGCCACCACCCGGTGCTGCCGCGCCACGGCTTCCGCTGCCACCACGGAGCTCGTGTCGCTCTTGGCGCGGCGGAGCTCGGCCCTGGGAGTGGCGGAGGCGGCGACGAGGACGTGGGGGCTGAGGTGGTTGTGGCTGTCGTAAGCGTCCTTCTCTCCCATGAGGTGGCGGTAGCCCACAGCGGAGGCGTTGTGAGTGTAGAGTGGCATGCTGTGCATGGAGCCGTCGAGGACGGTGAAGCCGATGTTGAGGATCCCCTGGGGCCGGCCCGAGGGGCGGCGGACCTGGAGCGCGACGAAACGCGTGCCGAGCGGGGTGCGGTTGGTGTGAGGACGCGAGGGCGGAGGGGCGAGGTTTCCGATGAGGACGCGAACAGTGCCGACGTGGATGTCTTTGAACCAATGAAGCGCGTAGATCTCAATCATGATGGCGGAGGTGTCGGAGCAGAGAAATTCGTCGTCGACGCGGAAGACGAACTTGTCGTTCCACGTTGGGTTGGTGTGGCCCTCGGTGTCGACGCGCGTGGAGAGCTTCCGATCGGGGTGGACCCACGAAACCGCGTAGGTCCTCATGTTCCGGCCCACGGGAGCCAAATCTTGGGCCGAAATGACATTGAGTTCCAATAACTGGAAGGGTGGCATGGTTTGAGACATTGTTTTTGATTAATATTGATTAGTTAACTAATTAAGGGGAATTTGTGACAGTGATGCAATTAAGGAAGGGGTTTATTGGGAGCATTGCATGGTGGTGTTTTATTTGTTCTTGTAGGATCTGAGGTATTTTGCGTAGAGTTTGTCGGCGGTGTTTGAGCGTTTAAGGGTTTTGATCCAGGAGCGGGTGAAGAGGGAGGGGAAGCGGCGGTGGGGGC
>Ga0123340_1004094_pt1 | contig 13755 bp, 7 predicted proteins | sample SirMexnodulemix_FD_89961 | JGI IMG/M metagenome (GOLD analysis project Ga0123340, IMG submission 89961) | Root nodule microbial communities of legume samples collected from Mexico - Siratro Mexico nodule mix | ecosystem: Host-associated > Plants > Roots > Nodule | place: Mexico: Nepantla... | reverse complement strand
ATTATATATTTCTAATGTTTTATTAAACTTAAATTAATTATGTGGGTTAGTGAATATTTTATATTTGCTTGTAATTAATGTTTGTGGCTGCTTTTAGAAAATACTTTTGAGAGTCAAAAGCTTTTTTTATGAAAAAAATTTTGAAGGTGTCAAATATATAAAAATATAGTAAAATCAAAAAAATATATTTTTTCTTTATGTATTAATTTATCTATAAGTAAAAAATTGGGAGAATGAAACAACACTAAGTTCTGCCATTGTATGTTTGGCTTTTAAAGTGAGATGAGACTTATTGATATGGATTGTGATATATAAATACTTTATAAATAGAATGAAACGTGATGTGTTTAATTATATGAATTGTGTGAGAGATATTTATCAATGAGGTATACATTTAGACTTATTAGTAATCTAAACTACACACATTATAATTAATATATCATATGATAAGAAGTCAATATGAAGTCTACAATTCTCTAGTTTAGAGTGTTGAACCACTTAATAAAATACGTTTGTAAAGAATTATCATGACAAATATAGAAGGATAAAATTACCAAATACATACTTAAAATTATATAATTTAATAGTCTCGTATGTTTTAACTTAGTACAATTTTTTTAATTCTTTGACACCTCTAGTAGGTAATGAACTTATTAATTGACTTATCAATTAATATAACATTTTTTATTATAATTTTAAAATTATGTGATATATATATTATTTTATTTACCTTCTTTGATATGTTGCTTTGAAATGTGATGATTATCTTTTATTAGATGAAAAATGTGATGATTATGTGCATTTTATGTCATGTTAACTATTAGATAGAATATCAGGAGCAAAGTTTTGCTAAATTTTTTAATCATACACAGAATACATAGTTGACACCGATTCAATACATATAAAAGAAACAAAAGATTACTAAGGTCGTTTTTTCTCATAATCATAAACTATACTACTGTTATTATACTTTTGATGCATAAGTTGCCTTTCTTGGTGCAAATTTGGCATGAGCATCCACGATAGTCAATATCTTAGGTATTGACATGCCACCAGATATAACAATTTCTGCAGTGAAAAAAAAAATGTTAAAATCTACAATGACGTGCAAGATAATAATTAGTTTAAGAAAAAGAAAAATCATGTATTATTTGGTTAAGAGAATTCGTACCTATCCCTTCTCGAACGGACAAATTAGGCCTTAGAATATCATTTGGGTTAATGAGATAAATATCTCCAAGGTACAAGTGATTGGTGGGAACATAAACGCAAAATAGTTCTTCATCATCTCTGTTCCTCAATATTACCGAAGAAGTGATGAATCCAAGTGCATATTCACCAATACGAGGATGTCTTATGATTGCTACTTCCTTAAAAGCATTTGAGCTTTGATCTGTTAATTAGTGAAAAACTTGAAGTTTATACTAAAATTATAAAAATAATGACAGAGTTAAGTAAATGTGTTGGAAAAAAATATACCAGGTGATATTGCTGCACTTATTTGTTTTGAGGCAACATATATGTAACTTACTAAAGGCATTTTCTTAATGAACCATTCACCAAGGGTAAGAAGTGAAACTCCTAACCATGATGACATGAAAATACCAACCAAAAATATAAAAGTGATGGAAGTAAGAAATCCAAGACCTGTTAATAAAAAAACAATTAACTTGTTAAAATCATGATAAAACACATCTTACAAATAGTGTATAAGAATGGGAATTTAATATATAAACGTAAGAATTGATCTTGCAACTAAATTTCACATTGCAAAAATTTAGATATGGAACAACCCTTGAGAAAAATATTTGTTCTTTTCATTGTTTCTAATTTACAAGAAAGGCACTTAAATGATATAATTCCATAGTAAAACAAAATTCACGCATCACTAAAGGTCATATCTTCCACATTTATTCTACTAGTTTTGAAGAGACAAAAACAGCAATAATTTATCTTTCTAATGCTACCAAACTTGAGTGAACCAATAATTAAAGTGGATAGACTTATACACCAAATTCCTGTATATCAATTATATCTTAAATTTATTACCAAAATTAAAATTATTCAAAAAGTAATAATGTGTGTTTACTGATAATAAGGTAAGAGATTCAAAAATCTTACCAAAAATATTGATTCCTAGATGATTATATATTGGGGAGAAGAAACCATCAACAAATCGGATAAATCCCCAAGTAACATAAAATGTTATTGCAATGGGAAGAAGGATGACACTGCAAATGATATCACAATCTCCTTCAGAAGCTTAAACAATAATAATTCAAGTAAAGAATAATAGCAAGAAAGAACACAACTTTATAATGTTATAAAAGTATTAGAGAAAATCCCTTAACCTTTTGCACCCTTTTAACGACATTCACAACCCTTTTAATTCGTGGAAAGTTCATTTCTCATATAATAACCCTTTACAAATTTAGTATTCTTTTCCATCTGTAAGCTAAGTACCAATAAATCTCTAAGAAATAACAAAAAAAAGTGTGCAGTCAAAAGAAAAAGTTAGAAAGAATGGAGATAGAACAAGTGAGGGTATCTATTGTTACTAGACGTGGGCATGTTACTTGATCAAAAACAAAAATATATCACTAAAAAAAACTGAGTATTTGATCAAAACCTAAAGGAGAATGAATGTTGTTGGAGAAACTAGAGAAAAACAAGTGCAATTTCTCCATAACATTAACAAAAAAAATGTGAAAATTGATTCTTGAGATTCTATTCAATACATAAAATTATCAAAATCATAACATGGACCAAAATTTCCACTCATCTAACCCAAACATCAAAGTTAATCACATAAATATAACCTAGTTCATATGTTATGATGTAAGAAAGAAAAATAAACCATGTTGGCACCAAAATGAACAAAACATGCATACCATCCTGACATGAACTTCTTTGAGGCCCAGCTGCGAATCACTTTTGAAAATGCCTACAAAAATTTTCACTTTATGAAATTAGAAAACGAGGGGGGAAAAGGGTGATAAATATGGAATGATTTGAAGATTTTGGTTGAGAAAAGATGGAAGAAGATGATAGATAAAATATGAAGGAACCTCTTGGCCAGTGTGATTCTGGGTGGAAGTAACGGTTGGAGAAGGAGGGGTTGAAGATTTGGATGCATTTTCTGATAAGGTGGACACAGGAATCAAGAGCTCTAGATCTCTTGATGCCATCTTTCTCTTCTTTCTTTTCCTTTTTTTCTCTCAGAGATCACTCCACAACCTCATAACAGAACAACAAATTTCATCAACTCTTCCGTTGAAATCGTCATATCAACTTTGCTGCGTTGTGTGTTTCACATTTTATTTCTCAATCATCTCATATAACACTTATAACACGTTTATTATATCAAATTTCAATTTTTTTAATTTTTATTATATATTATGTTATAATTGTACCAGAAATATTATATTATATGATACCATGAGTAATAAAGAATAAATACATTTAACGGTTCGGAAGTATAAAACTATACAAATGAGGAGGAATAATAGACCGAGGATTTTATTAATAAAAAACTAAAATGTTTTTTTGTTCTAACTTATGGTATTCCAAAGAATTTGCAATAATTAATCTATGGAAGTATCAAATTATACTTATATAACTTTTTCTAATTACTTCCCTAATTACAAAGCGAAACGAGTATTAGATGTTAATTCATACTCGAACTATGAAGACTGTCTTAGTTTGTGGAGTTTTATGTTTTTTACTCAAAAGAACAAAACTACTTCCAAGCTTCTATGACATTTTTTTCTGTTATGATCTATATTTCTTTTATTTATTGGATTTTATCCACCAATCTAAAAGTGTCAAATAGATTGTTCTAACCTAACTTAATCGATTACATAATAAATTTGTATCATTTCAATTTTGTCTATACTTTAAGTGAGTTACACTTTTTCCTATATGGAATCAATGAATCAGCAGATTTTTTTTTTTTTTTATACTGGCGAGAATTATTGGATACCCATGAATATTTATTTTTTTTTCTTAAAATATAAAGTCTTATAAAAATTTAATATTAAAGTGCATTTAAATAAAATTGAACTAATTCTTCGCTGTTAAAAAAAATTAAATGATAAAATACCAGCAAAAATAAAATTAGTGTTCCCAAAAATAAAATTAAATATGTTGTATCATAAAATATAAATTTAAAATAAATATTATTTTTTAAAATAAATGTAAATAAATTTTTAATTGTTAATATTTTTCTCAGTAACCTTTCCATTTACTCGATTTGCATTTGTATTTTGCAACATACAAATGCTGCTTTCAAAGAGGAGAACATGATTTTATTACCATATCTTTTCTGCCTTGCGATTGTTCTAAATATCGAGCCACGAAGAAATGAACAATTTTTGTTCTTGTGGGTGTACTATAGTTCTTTCTTTCTGGTGACCATTAGTTTAGCATGCATGATTGTTGTCTATACAGATATAAATACATATTTGTTATTTATTTTATTTATTCAGTTATTAACTGAAATAAAATAATATAATAAGCATAACATTAAATTTAACAGTTTTTATAAAATTTAATTTACTTGTTTTTCTCAATTTGATCGAGTAATTATTAAGCTAAAATTCTAGTAACAGATATATTTTAACCATTTTATTAAAGGACACACCTACACTTTTGACAAATTAAAGTAGATTACATTGTTCACAATAAATTTATGGCACAAGTAACTATGCCAAACAAACATAGCAAAAACTTAAGTGAAGAAAGAAAACAAACATATATTATAATATACACACTTCACAGTTCACACATTAACAACGCATCACTTTGCTTCCGACAATGACATTAAAAAAATGTGACACTACAAATAGTGAGGATCCTCCTCATACATGCACACTCTCCTATTACTACAGAACCAGGGGAATTCTTGGCAATTAAGAGAGAATAATTTAAACAACAAAAAGTGCCCTTCTTTATCTACTTTCTTGTTTTTTAGGTTAGGCATTTCCACCAGCATAAAGACAACTCTTGTAACCTACAAAATAAACAAAAAAGCAAAGTTTGTATGGTCCTGTGAGTCTTAAGCTCCTAATTAAACAATCTATTTTATAGTTATTCAGTTTTTTTTGCTCACTAAAAAGTTATGAAGCAAGAACACATGGATCAAATGGCGACTTACTTGGATTATTGGATGTTAACATGGCTGTTTGCGAGAAATCACAAGTCAATGGATTCCGTCCAGCAGTTTGATACAATAGATTCATGGCATATGCAGCATGGTTTAGTAAAGTGTTAGGTTCAAAACAAGCCCCTCCTTGTTGAATTGCGACACAATCAATCCCCTGCCCACAAGCATAGTCCAAATTTGCTTGTAACTGTGCATCAGAGACTCCTGCTTTCGGCACACACCATGTTGCACTACTATTTGGTTTGGTTGGACTTGGAACTGTTGTTGTTGGCTTTGGAGTCACGGGAGATTTTGACACATCCGGAGTAGTCTTCAATGAAATTAAGAAACATATTATATTAAATACCACTAGCTAGAAAAACATTAAGATGGGAACTGTGAACATTATTAAAGAGTGCAAAATGGTGGCTTCATGTCCACTCAAGAATTCTGCTTTATTTGGTGTTGGACCCGGGCCTTTTGGCGCTGGAATCACTGGAGATTTTTGTGTTTGACCCGGGTCTGTTGGCGCTTCTATCACTGGAGATTTTGACACATCCGGAGTCTTCAATCAAATTAAGAAATACATTGTTAAATACTGCTTTAGACTATATGTCTAGAACAGCTTCAATATAAGTCTATAACAGCTTCAAGATGTGAACTTTGAATGATATGAGATGGTATAATAATTTGCCACTAACAACAGTGTCTAATTATTCACAGTTTCATACATAATAGAATTGTTTCATACCGGTGCAACTACTGGGACGGGGCTACTGGTTTGTTGCTGTTTGGTGAGGCCAGCATCATAGATCATGGATAGATCAGGGTTGAAAAGTCCAAAGGCTTTCTCAGAAGCAGCTCCGGGCTTCAAGTCCTCATCATACAGAGCAAACAGGTACGTGTCCACTGATTTTCCAGGCATCAATGGGGTCCCAACCATAGATCGAAGGTGTGCAACAAGATTACCGTTATAAGCCTTAGCATTCTCAAGACTTGGACCAGCTTCATTGGTGTCTCCCTTGTAGGGCCACCCTGTCTCCGCAACCACAATCTCAACATTCTTAAACCCCAAAGAATCCAACGCTGAACGAACCGCATCCACCTATGCACACAAAAACATCAGCATCAACATCAACATAACGTTATTCATTACTATTCAGTACCTATCATCATGAACCAACAAAAAATCACGCTTTCACAAACAAATCTTCACTCTAATCCTGTGAAAAATCCCATGTCCAATAGAAAGAATGGTCAATTCATAGTGAGGACTAGCCTCACCTTAGAAGCAGATTTTTAATATGATATCATACTTTATCTTAACAAAATTTGATCAATCTATCGGATTACTGTCCACAAATATCTAATTTCGAGGCACAATTTAAGTAGTTTCGATATAAGGGATGTGTTAGACATCTCATGTCGAATAAAGAAGCCAATCTTCGTCTTAGAAACCAGCTAAACTCACTTTCTAATAAATCTCTAAATCTAATAATCTTAAATATATTTTCAGACAAATAACAAGCAAAAATTGAGGATACCTGAGCATCGAACATGTTCATGTACTTGATGTTGGTGTTCGAGTCAAGTCGGCCGGCGTTAGGCTGAAAGAGGCAGAAAGCAAGGTTATCGGCTCTGCCAGGGTCGCTTCTGTAGGCAAAGTAGGGATAAGGGTTGATGGCGAAGGGCGAGCCCGTGGCATTGTTAAACGACAACAGCCCTTGCAAAACGCTGTCGTACTCAGGGTGGAACCTTCCGGCGGAGGGAGGCTCCGAGTCCCTCAGAACCGCCATTGAGTGCACCGTCGACACCTTGATCTTGCCGCCGAGAGAGGCGGCGTCCAGCGCCCCCTGCATGTTCTGGATCGCCGGCAGCATCTGGTTCACGAGGCCCGTGTCGTTCGAGGTTATCACTTCGTTGCCAACCGTCACGAGGATGATGTTGCTCGCGGGGTAGTACGGCACGATGTTCGTGTTCACCCACGTTTTCGCGAAGTTCGGGTCCGACGCCAGGCCCGGAATGTCGCCGTTCGCCGCGCCGATCACGATTCCGATTCCCGTGTTCGCCAGCGCTTTTATTATCGCCGGGTCGGTTCCGTACAGCCGCACTTTTCCGATCGCCGTCGATTGGAGCAGCTTCGCCGTCGCCGAAGGCGGCGGCAGGTTGTCGGCGACTTGCCCATAGTTCACCCCGATGAACGATTCAGAACCTGCAGAGTACCTCCTTTGTTACTAGCAAAATAGCAAAACAAAACTAAACAACAAAATAAAATATAAAATAAAAAATAGAAAAAGTTATTTGTTCAAATAGAGAAAAAAAAAAAAAGACAAACTGCAAACTTCAAAGGATGAATTATATTATATTGTTATTTTTGTCTATTTTTTGAAATTCATTGAAATTAAATATAAAAAGAGTGAATAATCTTACTTTAAAACAAGAAAACTCACTTGCAAGATTAAATATGAGAAAGAAAGTAAGAAACTGAAGAAGAGTTGCGAGCAAGGTTGCCATTTGAGAACTGAATTTTCTTCGTCAACTTTGCTTTGTGTGAATGGAGTAGCGGTGTGAAGGGAAATATATAAAGCGAGGGAAAGGGAATGGCCAACTATTAGTTAAGGGTAAAACCGTCAAATTCAAAAGGAAGGTCTTTCTTAATGTATTCAAAAGTAACGGTAACATTCCATGTTGTTTTATGTCTGTCTGAGTTCTTCTTCTTTCTTACCCTTCTTAATTTATTTAGTTTGAATTCAGGTTTTTCAATTTTTGATGAAAATCACCTGAACAAGTTGAAATTACCAAACGGCTTTTTCTTACGTGCTAATTAAAGGATATTCTCGGTGGACGAAGCGGAAAGTAAAGGATTTTACTCGAAATCACATCCTCAAAAGCAGCACGTTGAATCTGTTGGGGCCTCGTGGGAACTCGAATGTTGTTTTGCTTCCAGGGACAACTAAAGACAAAGGAAACTCCGAGAAGGTTAGCATAATCCAATCCAGAACGATGTTAAAAATTAGAAAATGAGATAAAGCCTCTTTTTTCTTTCCGATGAAATTTAATTTAATTGGTTAAAGAAACACCTCTTCCTTTTAAGAGGAGCCAATTTTGCAATGGCTTCCACACAGATTTCCAGTTCAAACCAATGTGCTACAATCAAATTTTTCAACAACTTTTTTATTTATATCATTGTAATTCTTTCTCAATCAACAAGTCAAGAGCGAGCAACATTTAGGTCAAAATAGTGGTGACATGCAAAAGAAAAAAAAAGGTAATAAAGACGTGTTGTGAGTGATTGTTTCCTCTTTAGGCTTGGCTCCACATTAAAGTTGGCCACAAAATGAAATTAAAGGGCATTGGAGTTTCTTCTCCCAAGGTGTTCATGGACTAAGGGATGGACCACCACCTCCACTTCCTCTTAATAATTGCCACTTTTCTACTACACTAACAACTCTCATTTCTTAATTCATAAGTTACCATTTAAAACACAAACAAATTATTTTTATATCTATTACACGACTCATGTTTCTTGATTCTTTTATCTAAGTGTTGAACTTTTCTATTTTTACAGCTATTATAATTAAATACTATAAGTTATTTAATTGTGAATTTTTGTAGGTTTTGATGTTTTAATATACGTCATATTAACCAAATTTATTTTAATTCTTATATATTTTTTTTATTTTTTTCACTCAAAAATTTGAAAATTTGTTTTTATTCCTACTATTATATGATATGTGTTAAAAGGTTTATATGTTTTTACATGTATAAGATTAGGTGATGAATTTATATGCAATACTATTTAGTATAACATCTATATATTATATTTATTAATTTTATGTATATTATAACTATGATAATTTATGAGATGTTATATTTGGTATTCGTTTTTAGTATGGTTTGAGAGTAGTGAGCTTATCGTGTTTAGATAGGCAAAATGTATCTAATTGGATATTTGACCATCATATGTGAAATTTGATTGTATTCAAGTTAAGTTTATTGTGGTGAATAAGAATGAAATTATTAAAAAATAAAAGAATCTTGATGAAGTGAAGACGATGCACACTTATTACTAAATTGAGATAGATTTCTATCTTAATGTTTTATGTTTAGAATATCTTTCAAATTTATGTTTTGATTGGTTTCTTATATTTTTGTATGAAATTTGATGTTAGATATAAGTTTGAATGCAATGTAAAGTGTTTCTTTATATTACTTTAACAGTAACAATAAACAACTTCTACTTGAATTTAAGATGTTTAACTTAGAAGGATCTTAAAATTCAAATATAAGATTTTTGTGTTGTTGCTTGTTCTGTTATAATTGGATTGTATTGGTTTGTTTTTCTTTTTGATGTCTTCTCTTTGTAGGTTATGTAGTTGTTTTGAGTCATATAGATTTATCCTAAACTTTTGTGTATCTTATATTATGGCCCCTAAACCTCTTACCACACCTTCACCTTCCTATGAGATGAACCAATTGCTAGAGTTACTGAAATGATGACAAATGTTTTAAATTATTGGCTTATATCTTTTTTGTTGATATGTTTTTTTTTTTAATTTGTGATGATTGTGTTCTACATGAAAACAAATGATCTTGCAGGTGGTAGATCAATTCAGGAAATCGATAAATAATTTTTTAAGTCTAATTTTAAAATATATGTACAGGTTAAATTTCCTTTAAATAAGTGTATTTTAAATTACATTTATCAATGTAAATAGTATAAAAACATATGGTTATTTTATAATTTTCTACATGATACATCTATCATATATAAAAATTTTAGAAATGCTACATTTAGCATTATGCATCATATGTATTTAAAAAAAAGTTATAAATCTCAAAATTAAATATTATTTATATAATTTACAATTTTTTTTATTAAAATATAATGATTTTATATTTTAGAGAAATGAAGATAAAAAAAATATACATCACGATTAAAATAACAAATTATTCATTATATGGAAATTAAAAACAATACTCTAATTTTAAGTGTTTTATACATAAAAAGTTAAAATATCAAAATGAAAAACACGTTGATATGACGTGCTTGTACACTTTTTCAAAATAAGCAAACTATATAGAGATGTTGTAGTTTTTTTTTTTTTTTACCTCTTTTCTAATTTTTTCACATTATTTTTTTATAGATTCTTTTATAGGTAGTTTTAAACATACTTTTTTTGTATGGAACAACAATTCCTACATTAAGGGGAGATAAATCAAACCAACATAATATAAATAAAAAAGACCTAAAATTTATAGATAAAAAAAAGCCTAAAATTTATTATCTTACCTGATTTTTGTTTAATATTTGAACTATGTGACAATTATTTTAGTTTAATTGATGAAGGATTTTTAACAACTTCTCCTTAACGATGTGAGATAATAAGATTTTTCTTATCTCATTTAAGAGACCAAAGTTATACATAATCCTCTCTTTTGTAGGTGTATTTTTTTTAGTCTATTCAGACAAACTTTTTCATAATAGAAACTTTTAAAACAAAAAAAATAAAAAAAAAACTATTTTTTTCTTGTATTAATAAAAAGTAATACAATGAAGTTTAAAGGATGTGATTAAATATTAATGTTGAAATAATATCAAATAAAGGTCAATAGTTAAGGTTAAACATTTTATCAAAGATTTTTTTTAAAGAATTTTATGAAGGAGACAAAGAGAGCACACAGGTTCCATAACATTATAGACTTTTAGGATATTGTAAGATAAGTGTGATTAATATAAAAGACATTAAGATAGAAATTATAAAACATTTATAATTACATGGTCTAATGAAATATTTGTAATTGTGTCTTTATTTATTAACTTCATTTGTAATGTACTCAATTTACTTGGGTTTTGTGATCTATTTACGACAATTATTTTAGTTTGTTATGTATTTATTTTTATATTCTATTTAACTTAGAATCTTTAATTTGATCTTGCTTACTCTCATAAAATTTCAAAATCAAATTAACTGTTTTCTAACTCTTTAGATATTTGAAAATTAATATTCAACAGTGAAAGAATGTTGAATAAGAATAAAATAATAATTTATCGAGTGCTACTATAAACGCATCAAAGTAAAAATAATAATGTGATTATATATAAAATGCAAAATGTTACTAATATGATTACAAGAATACTTTTAATTTAATCACTAAAATCAAATTATGTGTTGACTAGTAATATATTGGTTTGGGAAGGAGAACTAAAATGTAACAAATACCTCCCTTTATTGTAAATCATATAACAAGGCAATGACATGAATGCTTGTAAATTATAATTTTGATCACATATAAATGGAATAAGAATGGGATGTGCTCCTAGTTCAACCCTCACAATATCCTAATCTATAACCACTTCTTAAATTTGTAATGTTTTAGATGGTCTTATGATAATAAACAGGTCTTTTGTTATGGTTATGGTGTATAAGAGGTTTAATTGTGGATAATCTTTTAATATTAAAGGGTTTTGGTGTATTATACGCTTGCTTGACAGTATACTATCTATGTATCGTGCATCATCTAATTATTTTTTCTCCTTTTGTTTGGGTCTTACTTTAGGTCAGTCAATTGTGTTTGGATTTGTATATATATATATGTTTTACACACAAAATAATAAAATTGTAGAGTAACTTTTGTCTTCTTTCTTACTTTGTTTTTCTCTGTTTTCTCCATTTTTCTCAAAAGCTTGAGATTTTAATATGGTATTAGAGTGGATTTGTACCGCTCCATTCCACTCTTTTGGTTATATGTGATTCTTCTCTTTTCATTTTAATATTTTTTCTTTCGTTCTTGTTTATTTTTTTTTGTCTTATTTGTTTTTCTCATAGAGTTGTCGCAAAATCCTTTAAGTACTTTTTACTTACATCCAAGAGAGAATCCTATAATGGTCATCCTTTAAGTACTTTTTACTTGCATCCAAGAGAGAATCCTATAATGGTCCTTGTCAAATTGTAACTCCATAGATCCAATTACCACTATTGGAGTAAGGCAATGAAGTGTACCTTATTATCAAAGAACAATTTTAAATTTGTTAATGAAGAAATTCCAAAGTCTCTACACTATGATAATCTTTATGATGCTTGAGAGCACTGCAACGCCATGATAATATCTTGAATTACATGTACTTTTAACCACTTAAATTACACAAAGCACAATCTATATTGATAATGCTGAGGATTTGTGCAATGACTTTAAGAAAATATTTTCAAAAAGTAATCATTTTCACATATTAGATCCTCTACAGTAAATCAATTCAATCAAACAAAAAGAAGGATAAATTAAAGACTACTAGATAGATTCAAATATTTTATAGGATAATACCAGAAATCTCAATTCTAGTATAAGAGTATTAATAAGAAGTTGTATTTTATCTTTAGTAAAAACATAAAAAGCAAAATTGTTATTATGTTATCCTAAAAATTGTATTTTTCGGGGGTTCAAACTATGACTGTAAAATGTTACAGCCTGTTTGATTGAACTAATTTCGGTAGTTTTACGTACAAGAGAATGACTTTGGGAGATGAAGGCTATTTTGTTGACTTAATTTGAGAGGATGGATGAGGAAGGTGGAAATTACAAAATATCCTTATAAGTAGGTCATAACTTTGGAAATTACTAAATACTCCTTTAAGTGGATTTAAGGTTTTCATTGTCCACAAGGGTTAATTAATAATTTCAGAAATATATTAATTAAAAAAATTAAAACAAATATATAACATCTATTAAATAATTCTCAAATTTTTATAACCAATCCCTTCAAATCTTACCATCTATCTATTAATCTAAACAACCATACTATCTATACACAATTCACTCAAATTTCTTTAAATTTATTCTCTGAAATCCACTTTTCCAACCAAACCAAAAACCTTGGTGTACTACACTGTGTACTAAGGTGTCAACATGTATAACTCCACCTCTCCAACCATTATGCCAACTACCATTTAACTATAATTAAAACACTGTAATTACCAAATAATACATCACAATTAATGAACAAACCATAATTAGAAGGAGAATTAAGCCTATTTATCTTATACATACAACAAAGAGACTAAAAACACTATGTATAAATAAACATTTTAAAGCGTTAGAGATAATGAAATTTTAATACACTTAATTATACATAAGTTTATAACCAAGACCGAAAATTAATAAAAGTAGAACGTTAATAGATAAAAAAAAAACTTGACAACCGATGTCCAATGGTTCTATTAAATATTTTTAAAATATTTAACAAATAAAATTACTAATATTTTAGTCATTAACTAAGAAAAAAAAAATATAATCATGAATCTTTCATTAATGAAAGAGAAAGATCCATATACTGTAATGCAATATTAAATGCTTAAAGAGTATTGCACTAAATGAGATACAATATAATTAGGACGAGTAAATAAATAAATAAGTAAATAAAACAATTAAATAAATAAATCAGTCAAAGAGTTATCATATAACTTACAAATTAAAATTTGATTGGGAATATGTTTGTTCATAAGAAGATACGAAAAATAAAATGATAAATAAATTATAGCCTGTAAAGAATTGATAAAATCTTTAATGTCTTATTAGAAAAATCAAATTAAATGATAATTATAAGTTACCTACTT
>Ga0123340_1004093_pt1 | contig 13756 bp, 7 predicted proteins | sample SirMexnodulemix_FD_89961 | JGI IMG/M metagenome (GOLD analysis project Ga0123340, IMG submission 89961) | Root nodule microbial communities of legume samples collected from Mexico - Siratro Mexico nodule mix | ecosystem: Host-associated > Plants > Roots > Nodule | place: Mexico: Nepantla... | reverse complement strand
GTTTAACAAAGTTTACTATTTTTCAATTATATAAAAAACCTATAAATAATATTCATTTTCCAACATCAATATCAATTATATAAACAAATTAGAAATATCATTTATTTTTTCAATATTAATGTCTTATGTGAAAAAAATTACAAATATTATCCATTTTCCCCTAATATCAATGTCAAAGATTTAAAGTAACATAAAGATAACAGATAATTAAACTGAAGTTTGAACAAAGTTACAGATAAATAATAATTGAAAGATAAAAATTAAGAATAAAATTGCAATTAAGTATTATTTTTATTACTGTAAAAAAAATTAGACCTTGAATATTGCTATATTTAGGTAGCTTTTATAAAGAAATTTAAATTACTCTAGATGAAATATTCTTATTCTTATAAATAAATAAATAAATAAATAAATAAATCAATTTTCTTTTAACTTATTTGTGTAAACATAGTTTGTCTAATTTTATTCATAAACAACTTACATGTTTTTCTTTTCTTTTTTCATCTTATTTTCATTCAGGTGCAGCGAACAGCGAACAAATGCTTCCTTTCCATTAGGTTAGTTCTGGTTCATACCTCGAATCCAATCTTCCCTGTAACTTGGCCTCTGCCAAATCCAGCAATCGACGAGGAACAAGCTTTTTCGTGCTCTCGGGAGACACTACCCACTTCAATCGCGCTTCTTTCGTCTCCACGCAAACCCACACACCCCTGTTTTTCCATTCAGCAGGTACGTACAGTGTCATGTGCTTCTGAACCCTAATCGTTTTTGCATCTGTCAAAGAGACTTAACCTTCGTTTAAGTGATTTTTTGTTTTGGACTCAACGAATTTTGACGAGTGTGTTTTTTTTTTCCTTTTTCTTTTAGTTAGGGTTCCGATAGATGGCGGTGGATAATCCTGAGGATGGATTGAAGAAGCTGGAATACTTGTCGCTTGTGTCGAAGGTGTGCACCGAGTTGGAGTCGCACACCGGCACCGGCGACAAAGTTCTAGCGGAGTTCATCACTGAGTTGGGTCGATCGTCGGAGAATGTTGAGGAGTTTGACGCGAAATTGAAGGAGAATGGTGCGGAGATGCCGGATTACTTTGTCCGAACGCTGCTGACTATTATTCACGCGATTCTGCCTCCCAAGCCGAAGGATTTGAAGAAGGAGAAGGAGAGTAGCAACGGCAAGACCAAGTTCAAGGCTCTGGCGATCGCAGACGATAGGGACCGGGCCAAGGAGCTTCGGAAGGAGATAGAATCTGAGGCCAGGGAGAAGCAGGGTCAGCAAATTGAGGAAGATGATGGGTACAGAGACAGAGATAGAAGAGATAGACGCAGAGATCGGTATGATGAAGATGATAGAAGGGATCACCGAAGAAGAGGAAGAGACAGAGATGATGAAGATGATAGAAGGGATTACAGCAGAAGAGGTAGAGATAGAGAGGATGAAGATGATAGAAGGGATTACAGCAGAAGAGGAAGAGATAGGTATGATAAGGATAGAGATAGAGATAGAGATGGTGAAAAGTATGAGAGGCGCAGGAGAGATGATTCTGAAGAGAATGGGCGTGGAAGGGAGAATGGGGATAGAGATGGGAATAGGAAGGGTACAAGGCATGTTTCTGGTGAACCTGAATTATATGCCGTTTACAAAGGGAGGGTGTCCAGGGTAATGGAGACTGGATGCTTTGTCCAGTTAGAAGACATAAGAGGGAAGGAGGGGCTGGTCCATGTGTCACAGATGGCCACTCGGAGGATCACAAATGCCAAAGACGTCGTTAAGCGCGACCAGGAGGTTTATGTGAAGGTGATCTCAGTTTCGGGACAGAAGTTGTCTCTTTCCATGAGGGACGTTGATCAGCACACAGGTAAGGATCTCCTTCCGTTGAAGAAGAGCTCCGAGGATGATGCCTTGAGGATGAATCCGCAGGGTTCGAGGGATGGGCCGGTTGCCAGGACAGGGCTTTCAGGCATCAGGATTGTAGAAGAAGATGATGTTGGTTCTTCGCGGAGACCTCTGAAGAGAATGAGCTCACCGGAGAAATGGGAAGCAAAACAGTTGATTGCGTCAGGTGTGATGAGTGTTTCAGAGTATCCAACTTATGATGAGGAGGGAGATGGATTGCTGTACCAAGAGGAAGGAGCTGAGGAGGAGCTTGAGATTGAGTTGAATGAGGATGAACCCGCATTCTTGCAAGGGCAGAGCAGATACTCAATGGATATGTCTCCTGTTAAGATTTTTAAGAATCCTGAAGGTTCTCTGGGTCGAGCTGCTGCGCTCCAGTCTGCACTTATAAAGGAGCGTAGGGAAGTGCGAGAACAACAACAACGGACAATGCTTGATTCAATTCCTAAGGATCTCAATCGGCCTTGGGAAGACCCTATGCCAGAGTCAGGTGAAAGGCATCTTGCCCAGGAGCTTAGGGGTGTTGGCTTATCAGCCTATGATATGCCAGAATGGAAGAAGGATGCATATGGGAAAACCATTACCTTTGGGCAAAGGTCAAAGCTTTCTATTCAGGAGCAGAGGCAGAGTTTGCCAATTTACAAGTTAAAGAAAGAATTGATTCAGGCTGTGCATGATAATCAGGTGTTGGTAGTTATTGGAGAAACTGGTTCAGGTAAGACTACCCAGGTCACGCAGTATCTTGCCGAAGCAGGTTATACCACAAAAGGAAAAATTGGATGTACTCAACCTCGTAGGGTGGCTGCAATGTCAGTTGCGAAGAGAGTAGCAGAAGAGTTCGGTTGTAGATTGGGAGAAGAAGTTGGTTATGCCATTCGGTTTGAGGATTGCACTGGACCAGATACAGTTATCAAGTACATGACAGATGGTATGCTTCTTAGGGAGATATTGGTCGATGAGAATCTGTCACAGTATTCTGTTATAATGCTTGACGAAGCCCATGAAAGAACTATTCATACTGATGTTCTTTTTGGACTGCTCAAGCAGTTAGTGAAGCGAAGACCTGAATTGCGATTGATTGTCACCTCGGCTACTCTGGACGCTGAGAAATTTTCAGGATATTTCTTTAACTGTAACATCTTTACAATTCCCGGTAGAACTTTTCCTGTAGAGATACTTTATACTAAACAGCCGGAAAGTGATTATTTAGATGCATCTTTAATAACTGTCCTACAGATCCACTTGACGGAGCCCGAGGGAGACATTCTTCTCTTTTTGACTGGGCAAGAGGAGATTGATTTTGCTTGCCAATCTCTATATGAGAGAATGAAAGGATTGGGTAAGAATGTTCCAGAGCTGATCATTTTACCGGTTTATAGTGCCCTTCCTAGTGAAATGCAGTCTAGGATATTTGAACCTGCTCCTCCAGGGAAAAGGAAAGTGGTTGTGGCCACGAACATTGCTGAGGCTTCTTTGACTATTGATGGGATATTTTATGTAATTGATCCTGGATTTGCTAAGCAAAACGTTTATAACCCAAAGCAAGGTCTTGATTCTTTGGTGATAACTCCAATTTCACAAGCATCGGCCAAACAAAGAGCAGGGCGGGCTGGGCGTACTGGACCTGGGAAGTGTTATCGCCTTTATACTGAGAGTGCATATAGGAATGAGATGTCTCCAACTACAATTCCTGAGATTCAAAGGATAAATCTGGGGATGACTACACTTAATATGAAAGCTATGGGGATAAATGATCTACTGTCCTTTGATTTTATGGATCCACCGTCACCTCAAGCACTGATTTCTGCCATGGAGCAGCTTTACAGTCTTGGAGCATTGGATGAAGAGGGCCTTCTGACCAAATTGGGGAGGAAAATGGCAGAATTTCCTTTGGATCCACCTTTGTCCAAGATGTTGCTTGCTAGTGTGGACCTTGGATGCAGTGATGAGATTTTGACCATAATTGCCATGATCCAGACTGGTAATATATTTTACAGGCCACGGGAAAAGCAAGCCCAAGCAGATCAGAAGAGGGCAAAGTTTTTCCAGCCAGAGGGTGATCATCTTACACTACTTGCTGTTTATGAGGCTTGGAAAGCCAAGAATTTTTCTGGGCCTTGGTGTTTTGAGAATTTCGTGCAATCCAGATCATTGAGAAGAGCACAGGACGTCAGGAAACAACTTCTCACCATTATGGATAAGTATGATATCTATCTATTCTTTTAAATATTTTGTTTGCTGTGTTGCTTTGTGTTTTTACTATGCAGAATTATTCAGGTTCCCAATGGTTTTATAAATGTTATTGCTTTTTAGTATAAGATTCTTTTTATAGTGAAAATTGGAAATTCTTCTCTTTAGCTAAGGGAGACCACAAGTATTTTGACTTCAGGCTTCATGTTTTTGTTGTAAGCAAAATTTTGTTGTGGTTGATAGTTGTTGTGTTGACTAGAGTTCCTTGCTTTATTATTTAATCATATTAAATTGCATTCTAAATCACTTGTATGGATATTCAGGTACAAATTGGACGTTGTAAGTGCTGGAAAAAACTTCACTAAAGTAAGGAAGGCCATCACTGCTGGATTCTTTTTTCATGCTGCCAGAAAGGATCCCCAGGAAGGATACAGAACCCTAGTTGAGAACCAACCTGTGTATATCCATCCAAGTTCTGCTCTGTTTCAGAGGCAGCCAGACTGGGTCATATACCATGAGCTTGTGATGACAACTAAGGAGTATATGCGTGAGGTCACTGTCATAGACCCCAAATGGCTTGTTGAATTGGCTCCAAGATTTTTCAAAGTAGCAGATCCTACAAAGATGAGCAAGCGGAAGCGTCAAGAGCGAATTGAACCACTTTATGATAGATACCACGAGCCAAATTCGTGGCGTTTGAGTAAACGCCGTGCATGATATGTTGTTCATTCATTTCTTCTCAATGCAATGTCTTGGATACTGTCATATGTTGCATTTAGTTTAAATGTATATTTCCTCCTTAGACGATGATTTAAATGGAAATTTTGACATATTTTCATTTTTCTTAGGAAGGCTTAAATTTTTAAGAATTCTAGGTTCATTAGTAGGAGTGTATAGTTGTAGAACTTATTTCTGTCTTCTAACTTGTAGAATTTTACTTTCTTGAATGTGAAGGATCCAATCATATATTTCTGGATTAATTGGTCGCTGTGTGCATATATATATATATATATGCTTTTTTATTTTCTCTACCTGATAACTTCATAATGTGCTTGACCACTGTAGTCTCTGAGCACAATCGTTATGGATTGTTTCACATTCAAAAGAAATCATCCATTTTCAATGGTCTTTTAATATAGTGACACCTAGTTTCGTTGGTAATGGCATGAATATGGGTTTGATCTCAAGTATGGCACACAAGAATGCTATCTAATCTGTCATTTAGTTCTATAACGATCTTGTTCATCCCTCTAATTGATCTAAACCCAAGATTAAATCAGTCAATTCAATTCACAAGAATGTTGCCTGTATCGAAAGGCAAGGTTCATTTATTAGGTTCTGCTAAAAGGCATGAATATGTTAAGTAGTGATGCTTTGGCTGTAGTTGATGAATATTGGTGACTTCTTTTGCTCTTTCACTTCATAGTTATGAATAAGCTATTTCAGTGTTTGCACTAACTTAACAGAACTATAAATTCTCATTGAATGTGGTAATTGTGTTTAATCACAAGTATGCAATAAAATAAGGCTTCAAAAGAGAGTCGAGTGGATTCAGACCAAATATGGTTAAAAATGAGCTACGAATATAATAAGATTGGTTGGGGAGTGCCAACAACACGTACTGTGGTGTTACTTTTTCAATTATTTTTGTTATTAGTTAAAATCTGATGTAAGTCTTATCAAATGCATAATGAGATTCAACACGTACTGTGACATGGAATTGCCTAGTAAATACCAACGCTTTCTAGGCTTTCGATTTTTCTTAGTTTTTTTTTTTTCTACTTTTTATTGACTTAATTTTGCCTTCATCATTTAGAGAGGTTCCAAGGCAGAGTATGATAACAACAATAATAAAGCATAATATATCAACTTGCCGCTAAGAATGTCTTACAACATTAGGTATGTAAACACCCTTGACTCATTGGAACATCTTACAACTTTTGACCTGTAATAATAAATTAAAACTTTTCCATCTTCAAGGTTTGTTCCATAGCAACTAATGTCCTTTAGTTCATTATACAAGGCATGACACCCTGGTAAGGACAAGGTAATAACAACATAGGACTTCTTCAATATCGTAAACCTTTGCTTTGGAATGATTTGGCTGGAGGATAAAACCATTTGAGGCTATCCTTACACAAGAAAACCTCAAAGCACGGCTTAGTGACATGGGGTGCAGCCACCTGATGTTCAAACATTCATCCCTTGTAAAGCTCCACTGTTTAGAAGCTTCATTCCCTCTTCACTCATCTGCTGAACTTCTGAAGGTGATAAAATTCTGATGCACCGGACACAGCCCACAAATTCCCTACACAGCATTTTATCACCACAAATTTAGATTGCCACACAAGAATCATTATGTTGGTTCAAAAGAATGCCAAGCATATTAGGCCAATGAAATATTAATAAACTCAAGGGTTGAATATCACACGTTACAAGAGTTAATAAACTTACTCCCAAGGATCATCCCCAACAAGTAGAACATCACTCTCATAATCTACATACACCAATTTCCATCCAGAACCTCTAGTGTCATTCAGCAGACCATCAAGTCCAAACATGCATTCAATTGCACGGATCAACTCCCCATAGTTCTTGAAAGTAGTGACGTCAATTGATCTTCCCACAGAACCGGCCTTTTGCACCTGTCAGAAACCAAAAATCATCATGCTATTCATAATTTAAGATGTTGAACCAAATAATATAAGTGACTAAATTTCATGAACTATGAATAAATAGTATAGCATATATAGTATGAATGCAAATTTGGAAAGAGTTTTTTTTTACTCCACTACAAACCTTTGTGTAGGTTCGGATGGGAGCAGGTACTTGCTGCCACGAGTTATTCTGTAGAAAGCTGCTTTCATCAAAATCAACATGGCTTGAAGAAGTGCCACCTGAGTTGTCTCTAAGAGAAAAGGCGTGTGACTCAGCTAGACTTGCCGAGGTTATTTGAGATTGCACATCCTGGCTTGAACTCAAGTTGCCCACCATGCAATCATTTGGATTCTGAAACTCTCTCCCTTTCATTGTGCAAAACTCATCCAAAATGGTGCTTGAAGTAGAAGGATCAACCACGGTGGTTCCTACACTGTTGCTAACATCAACGTTGACACAAATCTCACTTTGGTTGTTGCTCTCAGCTGAAAGGTCCCTCAGACTGTTTGAACTTGGCATGCCATTGAGGCCGTACGTCCCTGGCTGACAGATTGAGGCCAGCTGGTCTGTTTGAGACAAAGACTTCAAACTCTTGACATAATGATCCCACACTTCATGATTAGGTAAAGGGGGATTCACTACTTGAGGTTGAAGTGAGGTTTGTTCTTGCAAGTCAGATAAAGGTCCAGTTGGTCTGTTTGGCGCGGCAAAAGGTTGGGAGGAAACATAAGCCATCCATTCATCAATGTCTAGCTGAGGAAGCAGGCTATTCACCATAGCAGTTTCAGCTTGAGTCATGTCAATCATTTGAGGATGTGGCATGGATGATTCTAGCTGAGGTTGCATAGGCCATGGACTAGATTGAGTGAGAGGAGTCTGGTTTTGATTATGGAACGTCAACTGGTTTGCTAGGCCTTGCTGGTTAACAGGATTTGTTGCCATCTTTTCAATGCTGCACCCTTCCATGGAAGGATAGTCAATCATATGATCAGGTAATACCTCAGGTTCCAATTTAGGCTTGTCAGTAACTATCCCAGAAGGCAGCTCAATTTTGGGAAGAGTATGCAACTTTTCAGGTTGATCACTTTTCAAAAGTGATTGCATGTTTAAGGGACAAGGTTGGTCAGGGATAGATTGAGTGTGTAGATTTCTAAGCGGCATATTCTCCACCGCAAGTGCAGTCTTCATCTCTTGCAAGGGACTTCTTGTAGCAGCAGATTCTTGTTGCATGGCGGATAACAATGCTCCGTTGTTGTTAAGAATCTGGGGTTTCAAAAGCATTTTCATCAGGTGGTCTGAGTAGAGATTAGGCATTGAGTTTGGGAGCTCCATAGTTCCATTTTCAGGAACTCTCATAAAAGGTCTTCTTAACAAACTTCCCCACTCATTTTCTGCACCAATAAACATAACTAATCATCAAATAGAAAATCTTCATTTACAGAGAAGGAAAAGAAATACAAGAAAAGAGACTTGCCATAAAATCCAGATTGCAATGGCCGTTTCAGACTTGAAGTCAAAGAAGGAAAGATAAAAAGGCTTTCAGGAGTCTCAATCTCCCAAACACTAACTCTATTCTGTTTATCACCACACCCTGGCTCATCCCACTCCACCTGTTTACAGAGAAATAATTATGAGTAATACATGTATAAAACTTGGAATATACTACAAAGTATGAATGATAGAACTTGAGCAGAACTTATTGTACCTGAATATTTCGCCATTTAGAACCAGGCCACCTCAGAGGATCCACATCGCTAATGCCAACTATTGTACCCATATATCTGCAGAAAGGTGAAGTATGTATCAACTTTTCGTGCTTGTTTGGTATTTAACGCCCATTACAAAATAGCTGAGCAAGCATATTTGGCTATAGCACGATCCAAGCTTTCAGAAAATTACCTGCGCTTACCCGATTCTTCAGTCTCAAACATCATGCCAAATCTCATGCCAACCGAGACCTGAGTCCCTAATACAGCTTTTCTGTATTTAGCCAGCGGAATAACAAATTCTGAAGGGCAAGCCCTACAAAGAAGTAGAAGTAAATTATACACTACAGAAAGGACAGAAGCTATATGTTATGTGAGGGTATGAGCATGTTAAATAGATACCTTGGATTGTAGAAAATAGTGAATGGACTTCGATTGGCAGCTGCATGAGCTGCAGCAGCAAGCACACCAATGTGCATGCTATCAGCAGAAAGTACTGATGATGGCAGTGTTGTTTGTTGACGATTAACACGCCTCACACCAACTCGCAGTTGCGATTTCTCATCCCTAGTAACAATGACATCATTTTTAGCATGAAGAAAGTTATTAACAGACAAGTTATTATAAGAATTATGCCAAAAAAAAATTGTGTAACACTGTTTTTCCCTAGAAAACAATGATGTCTTCTATATGGTAACATGCAAAAAAAGAATGCTGCTTGTAGCCAACAATTAAGCAGTTACCTGATGAAAAGAACAGAATCACCAGCTCTGAGTCTTTTTGAGCCTACAAACAAACTCCACCCTGTTGTGAGAAGGTGTCTCTTTGGTTGACCTAATAAAAATTGTCAAAAATAAAAGTTAGCCCTTTCCAAACAATAAATGCAATGACTGTAATCCACAACCACTCAAGGTTACCATAATAACAACAGAATTTCCTTAAGCAGAAAGCTGCAAACTTGCAACAAAATAGAAGCACCAAGTCCACAACAAACATTCATTCCTATTTTCTGACAAAGCAAGAGATAGATTTTAATAACAAAACCATACTCACCCCTGTAAATATGTCTAAATGTCCAGGTATTATCATGCAAATCCCGAACAACAAGTTCTTGAGTTGGGGGTTGAATTGTGTAATCCTGAAGTGAAAAAATAAAATATATCAATAAAATGAAAGTTCAGGTACCAAATCTTAGCAAGCACAAGAAGAGCATGATTTGCAATCAGCTGGTGCTACAGCTATACCAATGGAGGAAATAGCTTCTCTGCTGCCCTGCGTGGAACCGAAAAGCCGCCGTGTGTGCTCGTGTCACTGGCAGTCAAAGTTTTGCAGAAGAACTCAGTGGGGTGTTTGCTGTGCTTCAGCCCAAAATCAGATATGGGAAAGGCTTCTTTTTCCTGGCACAGGAAATCCAAATCAGAATGAATGATACACCACAACCAACCTTCACATTTAAATGTTCATTAAAATAAATTCCAAGACTGAAACTTACAGAATTCAGTGGCTGGAGACTCATCTGAGCATAGATTTCATCTGTCTCCTTGTCTGCCTGTCATTAAATACAGAAACAAAAAAGGTAAAAAAATAAAATTGGATTTGAAAGAAGCTTTTTGAGGACTAATGCAAGAAGTGGTGAACCAGCACACAACACTCACATGAAGTGTGACATTTTGGACTTGACACAGCAACTGAGATGGAAGATTGGGGTAGTTTGGAATCTGCGACGTTGCTGTTCTTCTAGTAGAAGCCGCTACCTGTTAGAGAAAGGGGACACACACACATGCTTCAGCCAACCAAAACAAACGAAGTCACAATCTTGACTCAATATACAAAAGAAACTAGCGAGTTAGAGATAACAAAGCAAGGTTAGAAAAATTAGCACTCAAAGAGAAAACAAAGAGATTCATTCATTCATTCACCTGCTCACTGTGTCCCTGAGGGAAGTAAAACACAAGACTTCCAAGCTGAGGTAATGAAACAAGAGGGCCTGCACAAGCATGCCATAACTCTGAATTCAAAGTCTTTCTGACCCCTGAAAAATTGATACCATCAAACAAACAAGCATGACATTAAAATGTAACCAGAAGGTAAAAAAAATGATCTTCCAAAAAGAAAAATGAAACAGACCAGAATGTTCCTGCATTTCTTTCAACAGTTTCATCTCAGCCACCAAAGTTTGACCCCCAACAACCATTCCCCCTCCAACTCCACCTCCAACTCCTCCAGTTTTAACCTTTTCTTCCACGGAACCCATCATGCTCTATTCCTATGCTAATAGCTGCACCACTCTCTACGCTTTCAACTTCAACCACAAGAGGAACCTGTGTTTCTACGTCTTCAATTCACAAGTTGCATCCCCACCAAACAAAAACTCTCCTTTCTCTTCCCCCTTGACTCACCATTCCATTAGGAAGAAGAAGCAGGAGAGAAGGAAGAAGGGTCCACGTTGTTAATATGAGAAGAAGAATCTCATGTGTTGTTTGTTGTTCTCTGAGAAAAGCAGACCAAAACCTGTGAAAAAAGGCACAGTGCAGATCTTTCTTTCAAAGGCTGTGGCTTGACACAAAGCAACCAAATTAAAGGCCATCAAAGCACGCGGACCTAAGCATGAGTGTGGCTTGTATTATTGGTTTGATTTGAGTACTACTTGTGCGTGCCTTTTTTTTTTTTCCTTCTTTCTACCTTCAAAAGAAACCAACCTTTCAGTGAAACCACTCATCACACTTACCCTCATACTCTTCCCTTCTCTCTTTCTCTCTTTTCCATTTCTCAAGCACGAGCACAATCACCAATGCCAAAAACTAAACCCTCCTTGTCTCTTCCCTCACTCTCTCTCCTTGCTTCAAAGAGCAAGTAGTGTGCATGCTACCAAGTCCTACCCTTTGCAGCTTTAAGCTATTTATATCATTTAAATAATTAAGACCAAAACAAAGAAGTAGTATACTTGTATTAAATGAAAATCAGAAAAAGTGAAGCTAGTCTATAACCACACGAAAATACAACAGTACACACTATCAACCTCACTTTAGCTCATGTAGTAGTAGCAGTAGTAATCACTGGCTTTTACATTATTCAGATTCTTTAACATTTGATTACGTCTGATCTTATTCTACCTTGTTTTTCAGCCATCTTTCTATTAATACCACATTGTTTCGCCACGGATCCATGCGAAAAGAGGTCTTTTATTTCTACCTTTATTACCTTGCTTTGAGACAGAGACGTGTGTGTTTGTGATGTGTGTGGTTTAAATTATGCAGCTAACATTTGTTTTACAAGGAAGTTTAGTTTAGTTATGTTTTTTTTTTTATTGTGAAGTAATAATAGTAAAAAAAAAGTTACGTATAAAGATTGTGTAAATACTATTTTTTTATTAATGTCCCATTTGGAAAGGTTGAAGAAAACAAAGAAAGATGAAAAAGTAAAGAAATGGAAAATATGATTATAGGAGTTATTTCAATGCGTTAATAGTCTTTCAAGAACAATGATAAAAGTTTAAAGTCCGTTTAAATATATCATATTTTTTATTTTTTTAACTTTTTTAAATTTCCTTTTAAAATAAAATTATGATAAAATTTTGAACTTTAAAATAAATAATATTTCAAATATTGTAATTGAATTTTATAATATTATTTCAAAGGACTTAAGTTGAAATATATAATTGTTTGAATTCTTCATTATATGAGTGTATATTTTTAATTATTGTTGTAAATAAAATAATATTTATTTTTATTATTTTTTTACTTGTTTCTCTTATAGTCTTTTATATGTATTTCATTTCTATTCCATAAAAGAATTAACTCCATTATATTATATTCTAAATGTCTGGTGTACTTTAATCCTTTTATATTCTTTCAAGTGTTGGGTACCCGAAATCATAGAGTGCACTTTACCTGTCCTGTAAACATTTTATCATTTTTTTTTCAAGACATTTTTCTACCTGTTTATTCTAATTTTAATTTGGATCATAAAACGTATAGTATTTTTTCATTGATAATAATTAATAATTTTTTTACCAATTTTATTAAAAATGTTTAACCAAGTACATAGAAATTTTTATTTGAAAATAATCGACCCAGCAAAAAATTTAGTAGAAATGATTATTCTAGGTGTTATGGTCAATAACTGGCAGAATTTGTAGTTAGCAGATATTTTCATAAAAGCAAAATTGGTGTAGTTTTTAAGAATGAAATGATGTGAGTCTACTCTACTACATTGATAAATAAAAATATATATATATATAATTTAATAAAAAAAAAAAAGAGAGGGAAGAAAGTAGTGTTAGCACCTGATGTTTGACCGATCATACGCGTGCCATTCACGACAAACCAATGACGTGAAAGTGTGAAACACAATTCAATATTTGCGTGACACGTGTCAATGTGCTGTCTATTTACTCAGGCGCCGTTTTCCACATTTGACATTCTAGGTTCACTATCTTTTTGACCTCCTTTTCCTTTTATTTTAAAAAATATTGTTATTTTTTTCTTATAGAAAAGGACTTGTGCTTTAAAAACACTTGTATTCTTGTAAAGGATGAATCCTTTTGTAGTTTTTAAATTTAACACCATTTTAAAAAATTATTTGGTCTATCAGATTTTGAGAAATTATTATTTTAATTTCTTGAATATTAACCCACATTAACCAAAATAATACATCAAATCCATTCTTTTAACTCCAGAGTATGTAAATCTTTTTAAGAGAAACTTAAATTTTCAGTAACTAAAATTCTTTTCTTTAATTTGAAGAAAAAAATATTTCTAAAACCAAAAATAAAATTAAATCTTGTACCACTTATTTTTGTACTAGGAAATATTCATTTTTTTCTAACTTCTTTGTTTTTGGATGGTGTGAAAAAAGCGAGGAAAAAAGTGAAAATAGGTAGGAAAAAATAATAAGAAGTGAAGATATCTTGATAAGTTGAAAGAAAGTTAAAAATAAGATAATTTTATTGTTATTAATTATTTTATTTATTATTTGTAATACTAATTATTTATTATTATGGTAAAAAAATGATAACAAAGAACAAGAAAAAGAAGTTTATAATCTGTTATGCATATAAATTACATAATCATTTATTATATAAATATTTTACTTTTAGGTCGAGAAAAAGTATATAAAAAAAAAAAAAGTTTTTTTAATATGAATCTCATGCTAAAGACTGGGAAAGAAGACTTGATGGAATAATAAAAGATGTAGAAGAGGAAAAATTAAGTTTTTTCTTAGCATATTTAAACAAGTAATTAAAATGGTTCGTTACAACATATTTTTATCTATATATAAAAAAATATGCAACTCATAATATAATATAT
>Ga0123340_1004089_pt1 | contig 13757 bp, 8 predicted proteins | sample SirMexnodulemix_FD_89961 | JGI IMG/M metagenome (GOLD analysis project Ga0123340, IMG submission 89961) | Root nodule microbial communities of legume samples collected from Mexico - Siratro Mexico nodule mix | ecosystem: Host-associated > Plants > Roots > Nodule | place: Mexico: Nepantla... | reverse complement strand
TTATAATTGAATGAAGATATTTTATTCTATTTTAACTTCAATAATACGCACTAACAAATAACATAAGAAAAATTAGCTGTTAGTGTAATATAGAAATTAAAATAAAATATTAAATTATGATAAAAAAAGATAAGTGTTATATATTATTTTATTACTATTATATATAAAGTAAAAAATTTATTCCAATAATAAGTATATTCAGTAATGAATATATTTACTAATAGTTAATAATGACAAATATATTTATAGTTTTTAGAATTGTTTGAAATTAAATCAATACTAAGAAGTATATTTTTATTTAGCTTGATTAATTTTTAAAATAGTTTTTTACTACTGTGTTTCAGCTCGAGATACTTACAAACACATTCAAAAACAGAAAAAAAAGGAAACAATACTATACTAAACTATTTACAAAGACTTGCAAATAAGGAAAGGAAATTCTCAAATGATGAAGCCATAGATGACACTGAATTTATTCCTTATTCATGTTATATAAATGTAGTTAACAACATAATCCATTGAAATCAGTGTAATTTTAAATATTAAATATTTTTTGAGATTTTTAGTTGAATACTATTTAATTTTGTTGCTATTTTATAAAATTATAGCATTGATAAAAAATATTTTAAGATTTTTTTCAATGTTTAAAAATCTTGATGCAATACCATCACATTGCTTTATAAAAATAAATATTTTACAATATGTTAAAACTCAAATTGAATACACTTCCTGATTTCAAAGATTATTTTATATTATAATTATTTGAGAATTTTCAGTCTAAAGAATTTTAGTTTTATCATAAGAAAGAAACATTTTTCTTAAATATTAAATAAATCAAATTCTCTATTTTGACTTTCAAAATGAGGGAAGAAGATTTGCCAATTCCGAGTGTCTGACGTGTAAGTATATAATTGGATGACACACGTAGCAATAGAAAGTACTGGAACAGACAAAACAAACTAAGAAGGGTTCTCTTTTTTACCTGCGTAGATTCAGAGTGCATAGTGTGACAGAAAGACAATACCAATGTCTCAATTTCGAACACCATTTTTGGTTTCGTTACCTCTTTTGCTAATCATCTTCAACCTCGCTCCTTCCTCCGCTCTCTACGGAGCATCCTCGCCCGTGCTTCAACTCACTCCCTCCAACTTCAAGTCTAAGGTGAATCATGTTTAAATCTTGAACCCTTTAGTGTCCCATTTCTTGATCTCACTGTATTTGCCACTTTTTCCAAATTAGTATTGTGTAGAAACGTAAAATTTTGTATCTTTGCTCTTGAAATCCATCTGGGCATGTAGATAGATATTTGTGGCGTTGTGATATGGCTGTAGTTTTGATGGCTGAAATCAAGGTTCATGGCAGGTTCTGAATTCAAATGGAGTTGTTCTTGTTGAATTCTTTGCTCCATGGTGTGGACACTGTCAGGCTCTGACTCCTATATGGGAGAAGGCAGCTACTGTGTTGAAGGGTGTGGTTACCGTGGCAGCACTTGATGCTGATGCTCACTCGTCTTTGGCTCAGGTTTTGTATTGTTCATTTCTTTATTAATGATGACATTTTTATATGTAATGAAATATTGAAATCTGTTAAATGAAGACTATGTCACATATGTTTTTTGGTTATTGCCATCAGCCTTTCCGAAATATGAAGATGCTTTATTATATGCTTGACTTTTATGTGTAATGTACACTGGAATTGCCTTTATGTGGATCAGACATGATGCACGCCAAACATGGCTGGTTATGCGTACATGTTTGAGCTCTTGGAACTATCTGTTTCAAAAATTGAATGTTATTAATTGAATTGGACCTAATCATTTGGACCATTTTAGATAGACTTGTTTGTTTTATGAATATTAACATGCAAGTACCATTGTATGTGTAAAGTTTTTTCTTACTATAGGATCTAGCACCTGCAACCAAATAATATAGTACCTGTACAACATAGAATATCTCCTTAGAGATTCTTTCTTCTCTTGTTGCTTCTTAACATCAGTCATCTATGCATGAGATTCGTTTACTTGTAGATTTGAGTTATGATTTACCTGTTTCCTAGTTTGTTATTATAACTTTGTATTGGAACTTCAAAAAACCTTACATTTGTGCACATGTGTGTGTGCATGGTTTCTTCTTGATTCCCCGCAGGAATATGGAATCAGAGGATTTCCAACTATAAAAGTGTTCGCTCCAGGAAAGCCACCGGTTGATTACCAAGGAGCCAGAGATGTCAAACCAATTGCTGAATTTGCACTTCAACAGGTTTGGAATCTTGTGTCGGTTATTTTTAACCTTTTTGCCCTCATCAGTTTTTTAATGTAATATTTCTGGTGTTGTATGAGAAGTGTTATTGCTTGTGTCATGCATAGAGTGGATAGATCTCCTCTTCTGTAACAAACAAAACAATTTCTTGAATTTCTGTTAAAAATTGAATGACTGCCAAGGAAATGAGATTCTGATTAAAAATTTAACAGCAAAATTCATTTTACACACCATTTTTGTAGTGTAGAAAACCTAAGCAGAGAAAGGATTTGAATGTATTGGGTGAGCGTTATGTGACAACTTGTAAGTACAGGTCTATAAGAAACCAACTCATTCAGTTTTGTTTTAACTCATGATTTGCATGATTTATTGACTGGTGTTTGATAAATAAATAAGTCATGATTGGCAGACTATCAATAGAAAATTCACCACTTAATTTGTGACTTCTTACTCAATGCTGAGTCATTTTGTCTGTTTCAAATATGCAGTATTTATTAAAATAAAATTCAGCAAATAGTGTGCCTTTACTCCAAAATTGTCTCCTTATTTTTATATCTCATGTACAGGTAAAGGCTCTCTTGAAGGAGCGGTTAAGTGGAAAAGCAACAGGGGGTTCAAATGAAAAGACAGAAACCAGTTCTTCAGTAGAATTAAACTCTGGAAACTTTGATGAGTTGGTCATCAAAAGCAAAGAACTCTGGATCGTGGAGTTTTTCGCACCCTGGTAAGTGCATCCTATGTTCTGAAATCTAATTTTGGATAATATGATCTATTATTAACTGACTGAACCTAAAATATTCCCATTTCAAATGTGTTGCTCTAATAACATTTATCCTCTTTTATTTCCCAAAGGTGTGGCCATTGTAAAAAGTTAGCTCCTGAGTGGAAGAAAGCATCCAATAATTTGAAAGGGAAGGTTAAACTGGGCCATGTTGACTGTGATGCTGAAAAGGTAATCTTATACTTCTAAATAGTTTGTAAGAACTTGTCAAAACTACTATCCTGTGATCAAGATGGTCACTGCATCGTTCTTTTTTATTTATTTATTTATTCTTGTTAAGGGTAAGACTCTTATTGCTGTCTTACTTTATAATGTTTTATTATCCCCTTTAGTTTACATTATTCTGACAGGAAAATTTGTTACCAGTCTCTAATGAGTAGGTTCAAAGTCCAAGGATTCCCAACAATCTTGGTATTTGGTGCTGATAAAGATAGTCCTATTCCTTATGAAGGTGCAAGAACCGCCGCAGCTATTGAATCGTTTGCATTAGAGCAGCTGGAAACAAATGTTGCTCCTCCAGAAGTGACAGAGCTACACAGTCCAGTAAGCATTTTCTCTCCCACCTACTTAGTTGTGCATTGGTTTGGAAGAGAGGATAATATGATAATGGATCTTGCTAAGGAAGAGTGCCTTAAGGGCTCTGATTGTGAAACATTTTATATAACATATTAAATGATTTAAATTATTGACAAAAACATTGACAAAAACATGCATTAAATGATAATTAACGTGAACCTTCCCTATAGGATGTTTTGGAAGAGAAATGTGGTACTGCCGCAATCTGTTTTGTTGCCTTCCTTCCTGACATTTTGGATTCCAAGGCTGAGGGGAGAAACAGATATCTTCAGCAGCTATTATCAGTTGCAGAAAAGTTTAAGAGAAGTCCATACAGGCAAGTTAAAACATTCTGCTAAGATTCCATACTCTAAATATCGCTTTACTCGTTAATCTCTACATATCTAAAATTGTTTGATTCTCTCAGTAGTGCAGATACTTTATTGATGTGTGTTTTTAATAAATCTTTGTTGGCGAATTCTTTTAACATTTTATTAATTGAATTCTTGTGTCTTTGAGCACAGCTATGTCTGGGTAGCTGCAGGGAAACAACCAGATCTTGAGAAGCATGTGGGTGTTGGTGGATATGGTTATCCAGCTTTAGTAGCCCTTAACCTTAAGAAAGCTGTTTATGCTCCTCTCAAGAGTGCATTCGAACTCGACCAAATTATGTAAGTTTATTGCTTCTAACTTTATGCTAAATACTAAACAAACTATTGAGATGAACAAGCTCTTAAGCATAGCTATCTATTTTGCACAGACAATTTGTGAAAGATGCTGGACGTGGAGGCAAAGGGAATTTGCCCCTGCAAAGCACTCCGACCATTGTAAAGACAGAACCATGGGATGGAAAAGATGGAGAAATAATTGAGGAGGATGAATTTTCTCTTGAAGAACTAATGGGGGAAGATGCTTCAAGCAAGGATGAGCTATGATCAAGTGAGAAGGAAATTATAGCAAATTAAAGTTTCAACCACCGATTTTTACGTTACAGGCAACATGTTTCTCATGATGATTGTGATCACTGTTCTGTTTTTCTGAGTTACGAGTCTAGTGATGTGTGATCTTATGAGGATTTTGAAATGTCATTCAGTAGTACCGATATTTATCTAGGAAAATCTTTGCTCTTTTCGATGTTTTTCTTTTCCCTATCAATGAGCATTGAGCTAACAGGTACAACTTTCATAAGAAAGGATCTTTGATGATTTTGCATTATGTTACTCTGTTGGTTTTTATGTTTAGAAAATATATTCTAGGAGAAAAGATTTATTACAAAGAGGGGTTTTAACAGTTTGTTTAAAGACTCTCTTAATATATATAGCAAAAATGTTATAAAAAATCAAATACAAATTCTCTCGATCTTAACTTCCTAAATACCTAATATATTTCTCTTAATCTACATAGTATTTTAAAAATTGAAACATAACAAAAAATAAAAGCTCTTAAAAACTAACCTATTTAAAATTAAATTACAAATATTTAGACATACATTGGGATTGAATCTGGTTGTCAATTTTTAAGATATGCAGATAAATAATATTAAATAAATATGCTGAAAACACATGTGTTTGTATATAGTTAAGAGTTTAGGCGTCTGGGGATCTAGTTCAGTTTTATAGGTCAGTAAATCTCTTGATGTGTTGAATATGTATGAATAAAATAAAAGTTAAAGAGTTTAAATGGATCTTTATCTGCACGTGGAAATCAGCTGTTAGTATACAGTTAGTACTAATTAGAACTATCCATCACTTTCACTCACCTCTATCTCCATTTGACAGCAGTTACAGTTACATTTTGTGTATAGTTATTGTATGGTTAGTTAGATCTAACCTTTTCCAGTAGCCTGTATAAATAGGTATCTCCCAGACATTTTCAGATTTCAGTAATACAATTTTCCTCAGTTTCTCTCTGCTACAGTCGCGGATACAATTAATATTTCACATAGTTCTATGATTAGGTTTTAACTTCTTTAAGCAAGGCTAATTATAATGAATAATTGTCTTCTCATTGACCCAATATAGGTTAGATGTAACTTTTTAATCTCGAGGAAACTACTTTGTTAAAACCACCATCCCTAGGTTACGTCTGATTTCCTAAATCTCAACATTAGGCATTGATACTAAAAAAAATAGCCAAAGTCAACTTGCGAGTAATTTAGGGAGCTTTGTATTAAATTTAAATAAAATAAAATCATTTGTACTACATTCAAGGTCGATACAATCCAATATTGGCATGACCGGCATGTAGGTAATTGCACACTATTTATGACCTGAAAAAAAATTCTATTTCCAACATTTGAGCGATAATCGTTAACCTATATGCATCTAAAAACGGTCTCACTGAATCTATCTTGCAGCAGTAGCATATCAGTGATTCATCTCAGTGATTCCTATTGATAACCAATTAGGATTCTCTACAAAAGAAACGAGGCACAAGTCTGCACAACCCCCTCCCTACATAAAAGGAAGAAAAATGTAAAAGAAAAAGACTATCACTCGTACAGCATAGACTTATGTCAACAAAATCTTCATCGGAAGCTTCCTCATCAGAATTTATCAGCACCAATCTGCTTCAAATGCACTTTCTGCTACCCGTAGTATTTGGAGTGGCAGCTCAAACTCTCGCTTGCCTTTTGCCAAGGTGTTCGATCATCTCTAAATCTCAAACTCCAGTGTGTCGTTCTTCGTGATTTATAAATTTAGTACGAAGTTAGATGAATCCTAAAAACTCGCATTTTGTATCCTCCATAAACAAGCTTTTCTTAAAGGTGAGTCTGTAAATATAGCTTTTATGAAATCTTCCACCTACCAAAAAGGTCAACAATCAACGTGTAAGAGATCTTACATTCTCTCATCAAATACGGTTCTTATACAATACTTCTAAAATTGCATATAACATGAACAAGACAAAGGAAAATATATCAGATCAGGCCATTTAACATAAATTTAATGGAACAAAACATACTGGTGAGTCATATGAAACAAACCACTCAAACATGTTCTAATTTCCTATAATGGCAATTTGATCCACAAATTTCTCTCTTTGAAAAAAGAAGCATTTGATATGGAAAGAGGAGGAAAAAAAATTCGACTAGGGGAAAATAAAGAAAGAATTGGTAATATAACGAGTCTCATCAAATGCATATAAATTGGATAAAGCTCATAAAAAATGAGAATGTATTTAAAGTGAGCAAGGTTGTATTCGTCCTTTAATTTTAGTAAATCAATATCGCGATTCACATTAAATTAAATGAATATTAGAACTTCAGAGGTGCCTTGTCCAAACAAAAGGGTTTGAAGTTTAATTTGGAACCAAAAACTTCTTTCAGGCATTCTACATTTTGATTGAAGAAACACTGACATAAAATCACAATCCAAGATCAGTTTTTAAAAATAATTAAAAGAAATGAAGGAAATAAAATATATTGCCCCACGAAGGCCAAGAAACAAAGACATCAATAATCAAATAATACCTCGGTTATTGTAAAGCCACAAGAGAGCAATTCTTTAGTCTCCCAAGATTCTGTGATGGATTTCAAAGGCATATCTAATAATTCTGAGGCAAAAGAAATATGAGGAGATTAGCTGTCAACAGATAAGTTAGTCGATGACGATACAATGTCTTTTAAGGAAATAATTGAGAAGATTCTACATCGTACCTGATAGTTTCCGGATTTTACGCAAGGATGGGATTAAATCTTCAGGAGACTGTGCAGGGAACTCTTGCAAAGTCTGCTCTCCAGGGACCAAAGACTCCAATAATGATGATAGGTTTTCCAGCATTAAATGAACAAGTCTTTGTAGCTGAAAATGAGTGAAATAATGCTTAAGACCAACTAATGAATTACAATGGTGCAACAGCAACTACAAACATTAATTAATTGACTTATATGGTATAAATTCTACCTGTAAAGTCTCCTCTGCCGCTATGTCGTCTAACAAAAGTATATCTCCAGCAATTCTTGAGAAAACTGACTCTAAGACAGAACACATGCTTTTCCTATAGGTTGAAGGCAGCAAAAGTAGCTCCCATATGATATGTACTTTTTCCAGAATGAAAACAACCTAATAAAGTACACTCAGTTTCATGTAATTTGTGAAACTAAAAAGACATCAACTAATACTAGAAATCCATGGTAACAACTGGGAGGAAAAAGGGGAACTAAGGAAATAAGGTATAACAAATGGTAAAGTATTGTAGACAGACACATTATGAATACAAAGAAATTACCTGGTCTATGCTAAATTTAGCTGACTCAAATTGTTTCATCTGATGAGTATTCTGAAATCCATCAGCACCATCTATAGCCTATAAACAGGCAAATATGGGGAAGCACCAGGTCAGTAAGGCAAGTGTCAATTATATCACTACATGCTTCAAGCATTTTAATACCAATAGTACCTCCTTCAAATTATAAATAACAAGGTGAACTTGTCTCTGCAGTATTTCTTCTGCCAACAGCTGAAACCTTGGGGCCAAATCAACAAACACAGCATGCTCCTTAATGGAACTTGGAAAGTCTGTTCGATACTGAGAAAACCATCAAAATGCATGATGAGCCAAGAAAAAAAATAAACATGTAAAATTGAGAAGGTTTACATGGTATGTTTCCCTTGAATTTTTCATTTGAGGCCTTACAGTTATGTTTTAAGCAAATACTACAACCTAAAGTTAAAATAAAAACTGATTTTTTGGTTAAAAAATAAATTACTTAAATATTGCGAATTTACTTCATCCTTATCTATTAAAGGTGTTTACCTCAAATGCAAACCCAAGTATCTCCTGGGAGATATAAAGACAGTCATTATGCAACAGAACAGCTACTTGATTAATGCCACTGAGCTGCCTCTCTAGCTTCACAAATCAAAAACAGAAGCTATTATTGTAAGATGAAAGTATACACAGACAACAACGAACGAACACTCAAACCTTGACAAGGACAACAACTGTATAAAGAAGATAAATTCTCCACATAAGTATAGGATGCCAATTATAGGTTATCTCAGCCAAAGATCAGGAAAAGTATACATCAAAGGTCGTTACTCTAGAATTAATAGTGCTATTGACAATAAACAGGCATTCATTCATTAGATTCACTCATAAATTTACTCCGTGACAGAAACACTAAAATGTAGTGTCACTGCTATACATGGACTAACCTTGACAGGGACAACTACTTCATAAAGGAGTACAGCATCTCTGGCTGTCTGATAAAATTCCAAAGCAACTCTCGTAGATGACAGGCAAACATCCTGGACAATTTTTCAATTGCAAAGATCAGCTTCACTACTAATATAAAAATTTTGGTAAGCAAATAAACAGAAAATTTAAGAGAATGTTAACTAAATTAAGGGAATTGGTACAGTTCAATAGTCAAACAATTATCACTACAGTATTAGTAACATAAAAGAATAAAAGGAAAAAAAAATGCACTTTGATCAACATGTTCAAAACTAAAATCATTTTCAGCCTAGACAGAGTAACTTCAATGCTATAGACAACTTCAAGGCTTATAGATTACACTATGCCATTTGGCTTGGTTAAAAACTAAATGCTCAAGAATGTTATTCATCCATTGCATTTAATAACTTTTCCCAAAGTCTTTTTTGGTCTCCCTCTACCTATTTCACAGAACTAAAATCCATGCTATCTATTCTCTTAATTGGTGCCTCCAGTGCTCTTCTTTCCACGTGTCTAAACTACTATAACCATTTTTTTGCCATCTTTTAGACAGAAGTCACGCTAATATCTCCTTGTATAATCATTCTGTATCCTGTCCTTTTCTATATGATCATACATTCATCTTAACATTCTTATTTTTGTTACTCCCACATTTTGTAGTTACCTCTTTAAAGACAAACACTCAAATCTTTAAAGCCAAACACTCAGAATATAGTTGGTCAGCAGTATAACAAAACTTCCCTTTGAGCTTGATAGGTATTTTCACCAATAAACCCACCCCTGACGTCTTTTAGCCAGAAATCACACCAGTCCAGTCCTTATATATAATCATTCTGTATCCTGACCTTTCATATGTGATCATACATTATGTGTCCCTTTAAAGCCAAACACTCATACACTCAAGTTTAGAGTTAGTCTTCTCCTTTAATTCCTTCATCAACTATATTATCAACAAAAAACTTGTATTTAGGGATAAAATTTTGTACATCTATAGTAAGCAAACTTGTGATATTTAAATATCCTCACTTAAGATAGCAATGTGCTAATCTAACCAGAAAAAGACAACGTGTTATCATTTTCCCCCTCCTTTCTACAACACTCCATACATACGTATCTCCAGTCTCCATTTTTTTTCTGTTCAGTAGCTTCCATTCAATTGGATTCTTTTATATTTATATTTCATTCAACCATCATAATTTTCTGTTTTGAAAACTATATACAATATACACATTACACATTAAGTATAAATCATAGGCCAGTCAATGTGATTATGTATCATTTAACCAATCAAATCAAATCTGTACCTCCACAAAATTAATGCTTTCCCAAAGTGACTAAATATGACACCATTGCAGGCTAATAGATTAGTTGTTGATGTGAATAATATGGACAGTAGAGGCCCTAGTTCAAGCTAATGGAAGAACAGAATGAACTTCTGACTTAAGTAACTGGTTAGGACATTTTTGCTGAAATCCAATTGTAAAGAAAAAATTCCACCATCACCCTTAACTATATACATTTCACAGGGTTTTGTCAGATGGATAGGATCAATTGTAGATCCCTGTTCTCTAAGTATTCTAAAGACAAGTTAGAACCTATGGGAGAAAAGAGGAGTTTATCGTTTTGTATACTATGCCTTCAATTTATCAGCTGTATAACAAAAGCAGTAATTGTTAAAGTAGGGAGATATTGAAAAGGACCACTATAGGAAATAAATCAATCGTGACAGAGCTGGTGAAAACCAGTGTACATCTAGTGATTGAAATGATATATACATAACAGAAGTCCAGAGTTTATATTTCAAATAAAATATGCTGCATAGAGTCATTATTACATACTTTTATTTTTATGGATGGTATACCTGCAGTGTCTGATGAATTAGCCCCATCAATTGTTTGGCTGCTTTGGATACTAGACACCTCTCTGATAAGAAAAGTAAATTTACCACATGGCCGGATGACTGCACAGATGTTTCATCATTCTTCCAAATAGAACCATCCCTTGTATACTCCTGCAGAAATATTCCTCATAAATAATTACAGATCAAAATAGCAAAAGAAGAATTTTCCCAGTCTAGAAACTCACTTGAGGAATTGAAAAGTCACATTCTAGAAGTAGATTTCTAGCTTGAGCCAAGATCTCAGTCTTTTTCTTAAGTGCAAAGTGAACCTCAACATTTTCAGCAAAATTGCTCAGCCTGTTATCATTGTCATCTGATGATGAAATGTACATAAGCTCTTTCAAAGCCGCCTCAAATTCAGATGTAAGTATGATGATCTTCTGAAATTCAGGAAGTTTTGATGCATCTGTCGGGACAACCTGAAATCAGACATCATGAGTGACTATCTGCAAATTATTAAAGACACACTTCCTCCCTGGCTTTCAGACACTACAACTAACCACCAAATAATCATTCTAGATCAGAAGATAGACAAGGAGTGGAATAACCTAATTTTGTTCTTAGGAATGATATAGATAATGTGCACTACCATATTAAAAGACAATAGCAGCATTCATTTCAATTTCATTTAAAATCAATAAAATGGTATTTATATGGATAGACATCCTTAGAGTTGTTTCAAAGCACACAAGGCTTAGATATGGTCTTCGGTCAATCAAGTTTCTAACAGCATAGGGCTGAAGGGAAAACCTTTGAGAGAAAACTAGATATTATTAGCTCTGATATCCTTGGCCATGTCAACCGTCCAAAACATCGCATCCAAGAACTTTTCTGGAAGCAAACACTTCCGTGAATAAATTTGATAAATAGCAGAATCCCTGAATAGAGAAACTCTCCATCTAAAAATTCAAACTGCAAAATGAAAATAAGATATTAGAAATGGCAGTTAAATGACAATGCTTCCTGATTTGATCAATATAAATTCAACTAAAAAAATTGTGAATGTTGTCCATGAATAGACCAATAACACAGGCAACAAAGCAACAACATCCCCTGCCAAAGGTGCAGGCGAGTATCTCTGGCATGGAATGGCAAAGTGTGAGTAATACAATTGATTCTATGACCCTAACACATCACACTCACCTTAGTATCTGGTGATGCAACTATCTTCAGGACAGCTGATTCTTGATGCAATTCCTCTAGAAATGAAAGAGGTCGTCCATGATTTACAAATGGAGTTATAACATACTTGAACATCAAATCAGCAACTTTAGCAAGCCCATACTCTAGAATACCAACAACCTAAAAATGAAATAAATTAGAGAAAGAACAAATAGCACGATTAGAACACAATAGAATATCCCAAACAGAGAGTAAAAATTACAATGAATTAACTTACATCCATTGCCTCCAGGACTGTTTGTAACTGAATCCCGTTCACATTCTCAACTTCTAACTGATACTTGACCTCAACTTGATTCAAGTCCCCATCAAATCGTACAGCTTTTTCCATATATTTCACAAGGACCTCTTGAATCTACAAACCCAAATCGAATTCCTCTAAAAACAATGACAAACTCAATAAAAATCACAAACTATCCAAACATCATTACTATGGCACAAATCACACAAATGGACTATATTGTAAAATATATCAATGAAAATATAACTCAGCTATCATCTTCAAAGCAAATATGAGCTTGTTATCTGGGGAAAATGCATTAATTATTACCATCATTGTGTTTAGTTGAAAATTTCCTAGTAAAATATGGCATAACTAAAAACTTCATAACTGAGTTCCCAGACCAATGGTAATCATACTGTATGTTGTTTCCATATAACTGAGTACTTAGCCTTTATTTGGGAGGCAATATGGAGATCAAATAATGTATAAAGCCAAGAATCTGGTACTTGTTTATTGTACATTCCCCTAGACCAACCCTAATTTCCATTCTTTTCACACTAGATTGTCAATGCAATTCAAATCACCAAATTGACGTTTTTTTTTTCCAAGTACTGAAAGGCTTCAACTCAATTGGCACACACAAATACATTCAAAAGCACCAAATTGACGAATTAACACAACAATAAATCTAATGCACCAAACAAAGTCACAAAAAATTGCAACGAGAAAGCAGAGCAGTACCTCTTCAAAGCACTGAGACCACTCCTTCCTCAACAAGCCATACACCAAAGGCTCCCTATCATCCTCATCACCAATCCTCAACGCCACTTTCAACTCCTTTAACCCTTGTGCAGCGAATTCGAACCTTCCACTCCTCAACGCTTCCCTAACACTCTCTAACCTCTGGTTCAACGCCACAACGGTTCCAACCAACCCGAGGAGCTCCTTCTTCACCTTTAGCTCCTCTTTCTTCGCCTTCATATCCGACACAATCTCGCGCACCTCGGCATCGATCGGTCGATCGGAAAGGAGTTGGATGATGGCGGCAACGTCGTCGGAGACCTCGCGCGTCTGCGAAACGGCATCGTTGCAGAGAGAGAAGAGGCGCGCGAAGTCTTCGCGGTGTGAGACGAGGTAGGACTGGACCTGTGAGCGGATCTGGAGGGACTGCGACTCGAGGCGCTGGATCAGGAGGTGCAGATCGGGCGCCGATAGAGGGGAGGTTGGGTCCGAGAGGTCCTGCGCCGAGAGAAGGTCGCGGACGTTGATCGTGTCGAACAGAGACTCCATCGACGGCGATCGCGCGGCGGCGAAGACGGCGGTCACTGCTAACGTGCGCTTGGAGTGTGTGTTTGTGTGGGGGTGTTGGCGTGATGGACTTTTGGTTTCGGCTCTGATTGACTCTTTGACCCAACCACGACCGGCCCAGTTAAGATAAGCCCAAAGCTTGCATTTGGTAGAACATTAATTTAAATCCCTCCTATTTTTTCTACCAGGGTTGTGTATCATTATTGAAATATTTAAGAAAATGTTGACACTTTACATGGTTGGGGCAGATAATTTTTATTTGATTTAAAAAAATTTAATGTCTATTTAATATAAATAATTTTTTATTTTAATTCAAATAGAGTAGTTATTTTTTGCATGTGCTAGATTTATATTTTAAATATATTTGAT
>Ga0123340_1004086_pt1 | contig 13767 bp, 5 predicted proteins | sample SirMexnodulemix_FD_89961 | JGI IMG/M metagenome (GOLD analysis project Ga0123340, IMG submission 89961) | Root nodule microbial communities of legume samples collected from Mexico - Siratro Mexico nodule mix | ecosystem: Host-associated > Plants > Roots > Nodule | place: Mexico: Nepantla... | reverse complement strand
TATATATATATATATATATATTATCTTGAAATCATACACATATGTTGAATAAACAAATTTATACATTTCATTCATATCTCACTTATTAAATATATATGAGAAATCAAGTGTCTATCTATTACCTAAAAAACTACATCCTTAAGAGCTAGTAACATTGTACACTTAACTCTATTTTAGAAAGATTTATATGTTGAATTAGACTTAAAGACGTGTACCTGTCACACTACTATCTTAATTAAGTTGTCACCATAATGAAGTTACAAAATATGATTTCATATGACTGGATAAATTCTTGTGACTTAGACCTAGTTTTTTTTTTTTTTTTCACACTAGGGATGACAATGAGATGAGACGAATTAAGAAGTGGACTTCAAGCCTTACTCAAGCTTGCAAAACCGGCTCGTAAGAAGAGGTTTACACCCACTTGCATATTATGAATTGACTTTATCTTTAGTTGATGTGGAATCTCCCTCACACACCCTTACGTCAAGATTGCTCAACTCGTGCGTGAGTCTAAGTATTTATGGATGGTTTGATAGCGGGTGACATAATAAGCCTATCAAATCTCGCTAAAACAGACTCTAATATCATCTTAGGAAGTGGACTTTAAGTCTAACTCAACCTTACAAAATTGAATTGTAAGTTGAGGTTTGCACCTACTTACATACTATGAATTGACCTCATTTGTAGTTAATGTGAGATATCCAACAAGACAGGTGCATGTTTGACTATCTCATCCACATCCGTAAAATATAAATTCATTGTCATCCCCATACCCAACAAGTATAAATTTTGTCTCATCCTCATCCCCATCGAGGAACAGATACACACGTACCTGCGCTTATACCCGTCATCTTACTGTTCTAAATATTTATTAAATATTTGTTTAAAAAAATAAAAATCACAACAAAGGAAACATGACATTATCAAATATTTAATATAAACACAATACACATTTTCTTTTCTCCAATGTCAAATATCAAGAAAGAAATTATAATTGTATGAATATTAAATGATAGTATCAAATAACAATTGGATAAAAGTTAACCAATCATGAAAAAGAGTAAAAATAACTATCAAATGTTTGACCTAGATATAAGTTACAGAACTAAATACTAAAGAAAAGTTAATATAAATTTTAAGTTATATAATAAATAAATTAAAGGTGTTTTAGTAATTTAATTGGGAACGAGTATGAAGATGAGTTAGATATGTACATATCTAGCCCCCATACCCAATTTAAAAAATTGGGTATTGCCCACACTCATACCCCTACCTAGTTAATGTAGAGATTCTTGGTCATCAGGATAGGACCGGTTTGGACAATATTTACTGTTCATTTGTTATCCTTATTTCAATTACATATTAGGTCATAAGAACCTCCATACACTCTTATCATCTAATATTTTTCTCTGTGAGTCCAATATCACTAGAGTCAAATCATTTCCTTCAAAATCCTAAATTTAATACACAACTTAAAAATCTCAACATAGTATTTTCTATTTGGAAATAACTTTGTTCACAAGAAATCACATATTATATCACAATCTTACCATCATGGATTTTCATTCATACATATGTATTCAACTCAATTTAAATGATAATAAATTACAAGTCATCATCCATTACATTATAATAATATTCAAATACAATATATTGATCAAATATAACAATATAGTACAAGACAAACAAATTTTAACATTTAGAAAACATTTAAAAACGCTTTTTTCTTCAATATTTAGAAAACACACTCTCTCAGCCAACACTTTGGTCTTCCAATGAATTAAGCACATTTTGTAATTTTTTTCCATTCACCATTATGCTCGCTCAACCAAAGGTGTAGGCTTGCTATACGAATTGTAGTCACCCATTGAAAACCCTGCTTATCTCGCATAATAACTACACCACTGAGAATTTCATAAAAATAACTCGTTTAGCGAGAATTTACTCGCCTAATGATCAAAACTTTCATGTTTTCAATTAATTAAATTCTGTCCATCAAGAGTTCTACACATCTAATGACACTGCATAATCCAAATCAAGTGATCCAAATGGTTCAAATTGAGTTTTTTTTCTTTATTTCTTATCTTCATTTTTCATGCTTAATAGAAATATTTTGTTCCAAAATAACAACCGAACCAATTTGATTCAATTGAAATATTCTAACTTTTAATTGCTAAAATATACAACATAACTCATTTAAAATCTATTCACTCAAATTATACAAATTTTATCTCAAACACTTCCAATTCTTTAATATGTAAAACATATCATACATAACTAACCAATTTGTTTACAAAAAATATTTAATCATATTATACCATTAATATCTTCACAATATCACCAAACATTCACATTATTTGAATATATTGAAACAACATACAATTTCTCATAAAATCAAATATTGTAACTACGACACCTTCACATTCAAATCATCTATAATAAAATACTATAGAAAAAACATAATTAATTCCCTTACTTGTTAAGACTTATTTACTCAAAATTAAGCTTTCAACTCCTCTATTTTCATATAAAAGTAAAACATGTAAGTAAAATATAGTAAAATACTTTGACGAATAATCTAAACATACACGCTCTAACTATATAGTAATCTTTGTCCCATAAACAATGCAAACACCATAACCTAGAGATACAACCAAAATAAAGTTAAGTCAATAAAAAAGAACAAAAAAAACTTATTAAAAAAATTAGAAAAACGTTTTACTCTCCATCAGATCACTCATGTAAGTTCTAATCTAAAAAATATGAACCGCAAAATTTTAGGAAAAAGTTAGAGAAAAAAACATTTTAAAACAATTATGATTTTCGTAAAATGAAATTTTAATGATTATGTTTTTTCATTTATAATTTTTTTTAACTTAAATAATAAAATTTTAATATATACTTCATATCCATTAAACAACTTTTATTCTTAAATAATTTGGACCCTTACCATTTAAACCCTATCCTATTTTAAATTTTTTAAATGTTGGTATATTTTGCATTTGTATTGTACCAGTACTTTTTACATAGAATGTCCTCACACTTCACACTGTCACACTGGATGTAGAGGATGTTACATGCATTGCAGCTCAGAAATCAAAATTTGCTTTACAATACAATGAATCATTTCGATACAAGTGGTTTTGGAGTTTACTCTCTTACAGTATGCAGATTTACAAAAAATTACCATGAATAAAATATGGGTAGTTAAATGTTACATAAGTCAGTCAAATTTATCGAAAAGGCTCATGTCAGAGATTGCAGAATCAGATTCAACAGAAAAATTTGACTATAACAATAAAAACCAAAACCAAAAGAAAAGAAAAACAAACGGGTATGAAGCTTAAGCATGTGTGTGGTTCAAAACATTAAGTATTGTTTTACTCTAAAATCAGGTCAAAGGTAGAAAAAAGAAAAGTAATACAAGTTGCTTCCACTTTAAATAACTCATGAGTATTTTATTCCTATTCCATGGTTTGGCTCTTGTATACATATATTGATTGCAAAAGAAGATTGTAAAAACATTGACATTGAAAGATGAAGAGGGTTTGAATGGCCTAGGAGATAAGGAGGCAATGCAAGAGATAAGGACAAGGGTTTGGGTAATGTAAGGCCATGACTAAGATTATTATTGGCAAATATGGATAAGAACAAAGTGAGGCCACTCAACCTCACCATGGATTGCTGCACAATCATACACATCTGGAGATTCCACCCCCTTTTTATATTATTGTCACCTCTCACAATAAAAATCTTTATTTATAATCTGAATCTCATTTGTTAGAGTGTTATCTTCATAATTCTTAAGTTAGTATAATTAAATCTCTCTGATAGTGATTTGGCACTACTTTTGTCGACATCCTAGTTTTATTTTATCAATACTGAAGAACATGGGCACTGTTCCACATCGACAAATTTAAAAGGGTATGTTGTCATTGTCAAATGCCTTCATTCTAACTTTTTTTTTTTATTATTATTATTAGCATTATTGTTATTCACATTTGGAGACCAGACGAAAAAAATATTTTAATGGGTACTTGGTTTTAGAATGATAAAATACAAAGAGTATAAATATTTTTGTATTTATATCATTTCAAATATGCATAAATGTATTTTATGAAACTAAGATTCGGAAAATAAATTTGAGTAAATGAAAAAGAGAGAGGGAGTGGCCATTACGTAAATATAGGTGAAGCATGTGATTGATTGTTTGTTTGGAATTCAGGATTAGCAATCAAAAGGTGAAACGAAACCAACGTGTGCCTGAAACAGCGTGCCACGTGGATAGTTTTCGGTACAGTTATTGTTGTTACCTGCTACTACAGTTACCTGTTATCAGAGGAAATCTCAGTGTTTTATTACATTTTTGTCCTCAATATGCTTTACGAATCAACCCTCGCCACACATTGAAAATAGAGAGATTGTTTTTGTTATGTAAATTTATAAATATCAATGTCTTTTTTCGTTTAAGTGATTTATTTACATATTAAAAGTATTTTCAGATAAATCTATTTAATTAATCATATATATAAAATAAACTTATATTTAGTCAAACTGACTTCAGGTTAGGAAAATGTTAACCCTTGTTCATTAGTTAAAATATTAAACGGAGAAGGTTTTTGTTTATTGGGATGGATGAAAACACTTCTGCTCTAATTTTTTTAAATTATTTTTAAGACATTGATTAACAATGATGTATCATTGTGTTTGAATGAAGAATTATTCAAGAAATTTGAAATGTTAAAAAGTTAAATTTTTCATTTGCGTGAAGAAGTCATGAATGTGCATTGAATATATGGTGAGACAAGTAGAATATGGTTATATTCAAAGAGCTGAGTTTGAAATCAGAAGTTCACAAGAAAAAAGTGAGTGGTGACATCAGTGTGGTTAACTATCACATAGTTTGACCATTGGTAGCAAATTTGCATGTGAAGTCTCTGTTAACATAAATTAGGTTTACTTATGAATTGTGTTGTATGCAGTCATAAACATAATAAAAATGAGGATGAGATTGAAATCCATCCACATGCAATCTTTTCCTATGTGATGGTTCACTCAAACACGGAACTTCTCTTAATTCAGTTAATGTTTTCATGTCTTGTTCATGAATTAACCTAACCTAATCCAACTTCAAAAGAAGGATTCATTTAAGAGTCAAGCTAAATCTTCAATTATTGTTGTAATAGCATGAAAATCATATTGCCTAACATTCGTGATGTTAAAGCATTGGAATGGTAGTAATCATTTTTTAAAAAATAAACAACGTCTGAGACGTTAATTTAATCTTTAAAAGAATAAAATATTTATTTTAATTCCTAAATATATAAAAAAAATATCTTACTACTACCCTTTATTATTAAGGCTGTTATTAAATATAATTCTAAGAACTAATTTAAAAATAAATAACAGACTATGTTTTCATTAAGTTATATTATTAAAGATCGGTTTAATTTTGTTAAACATTAAGAGATTAACTTGGATTTTTTTTATGATGATTGCATAACTAAATTCACAGTGACTCACGTATTTAAGGATTTTCTAATAAAATATTATTGTAACCAAAAATATTATTTTACTTGGAAATATTTAACCTTTGTTATTTTCTCGTTTATTTCTTAATTAACTTACTGCACATAATTAGTTTACACATTATATGCTTAAATATATCCAAAAGAAACACTTTTGATTTGTTTTTAAAATGAGTAATTAATTTCCCATAATTCTAACAAAACACTTTCATCTTTTATCCTTTTGAGTTAATTTTCTAAAATGATTTTGAATTACTAAACTTATATTAATACATGATTCATTTTATAGATTGATGTTTTGTTAAAAATAGAATAAAAATAACTATATAACTAAAGTACCTGATACTTATAATCTTGAAAAATTAAATATTTAAAATATTAATTTTATCCCTGTATTTATTACTTGTCAATTTTCATTTTCATTCTTTTTTAATTAGCTTAAATAAGTTTTTAGCTTTTATAAAGTATCTCTGTCATTTTTGTAAAAACTATTTATCATTTTGTGTCTCTATTATTCCTTGTTTTATTTTAGTATTGAATGTCTCATTTAGTTTATATATCTTATTATTTCAGTCTCTACAAAATTATACATTCTTAATACATTATTTTTTTATTTTAATTTCTGCAATAGAATTCAAACCTATTTCTAACATGCTTTGGTTACATTACCAATTAATATATAATTCAGACATTAGAAATAAAAATAATAAAAAATAAATGGCTGAAAGGAAAAAAAAATGTAACATTATTAGAGGCATAGAGACTTACATAAGCATTCAGAATGAAGGAAAAAAAATTATAATAGAATGATAGAGAGAAAGAACGAAAAGAAAGTTAGAAAAAAAGAATAAATGCAACAAGTGATTTAATAAAAAAAAAGGAGTTTGATATGTATTTATTAAATTGCTTTAAACTATTACCCCATGGCTTGTTTTTTTTTCATAAAAATATTAGTAAGAATAGAAAAAAAAATATAGTTATAATTATTCCTTATTCTCAATACTCCTGATATCACGAGCAGAAATGAACCTTTAGCAGTAAAAAAAACAGTTACTCATAATTTATCACTTCCACTTGCATTGGAAGTTGCAATATTGGATTGCATACAGGTGGAAGTGTCCAAACACAGCACAGGGTTCATAATTTGTTTATACCCCTCTCAACAATCAAGTTGCAATCTAACTACCTTAGATTGTACTTTATGTGGCAGTTTAGAAAATTCAGACAAAATCCAGGTCTCTTTTAAATTCACATGCATCCCTTTTCCAAATCCCCCTTGTCATCACATTCCATTGGACCCCAAAACAGACACAAACTGCAATTTCCTACCTCCGTTTCCTCTCATTCCAACAAATTAAACCAAAGCCAGAAAGAGCAGCAGCAACCAACTTTCACAGAAGAAAAACAAAACCAGAATCATAACCGCAAAACACTTCTCATACACACAGATACACACACCACCCAACAAAGCAGAGTCTCAGAGTGAATTCCTTTGTGTGGTAATGCATCACCACCAGAAGCCCGACCTTCACATCGGAGAAGAGAACTGCCACCTCTCTTCTGAGGATGCCACTTCGATTCCTCTTCCCCAAAACCAAAAACAAACGCAAACCCATTTCTCAATTCAGGTTTCACCTTCCTCTCCGCATCCACCGCCACCAAACTCACCAAACACTCCCTGTCACCATGAACGCTTCTCCAATAACCCATCTGAAACCTCGCCCCGCAAGAGAATACCCGTCATGACCCTCCCTTGCTCTCTCTTTCCGACACACTTTGGCGCAAAGTTTCCAACTTCCAAGCTTCTCCCTCGCTTCCGCTTCCTCATGTTCCTCCCCCTTCCTTCCCTCTACTTTCTCTTTTCAAACCCTAGCCCTTTGGATTTCTTCTCCGTCATCGCTTGCTCAGCAGCACTGTTGATTTCCATCAATCTGGCGCTGTTGCTCTTCACTCGATTGTTCCCCGCCAAATTCTCATCGTCGTCTTCTTCTTCCTCCTCCTCGTCTTCTGCTCACCCTGTGGTGTGGTCCATTGGGTCGAACCCTAAGCAAGTGAAGAACACGAGTTGGGGGTGTTGGGTACAAGTTTATAGCAATGGGGATGTGTACGAGGGTGAATTCCAGAAGGGGAAGTGTTGGGGAAGTGGGGTTTATCACTATCACATGAGTGGGAGGTATGAGGGGGATTGGGTTGATGGGAAGTATGATGGGTATGGTGTGGAGACATGGGCAAGGGGGAGCAGATATAGAGGGCAGTACAGGGAAGGTTTGAGGCATGGAATGGGGATCTATAGGTTCTACAGTGGTGATGTGTATGGTGGTGAGTGGTCTAATGGGCAGTGTCATGGGTTTGGAGTCCACACTTGCAATGATGGGAGTCGCTATGTTGGGGAGTTCAAATGGGGTGTCAAACATGGACACGGACAGTACCATTTCAGGTGTGTTTTTGTTTTTCAATTTACAATTTGTACAGATGCTTTGCTTTAGTTACCATGTTGCAAAATGTCATTCACTTTAGGCTTTCACGTTACTAGAAATAGATTAGCTTTCTGTATGGATAATATTAAGTCTTCATAGGAGAAGAAAATAAATAAGTAAAATGGATTGAGTTTCTATTAAGTTAAAACTAGCTTACACGTGTGTTAATTTATAGAATCCCTCTCATTCAATTTTTTTGAGGGCTGAAATTTAATACGTGCAAATACTAATTTCAACATTTAAGATGAATTTAAATTGTACCTTTCATTTTCTTATTTTGCCTGTCTTTTGAAAAGTTTATCCAAACAAGATGTAAACAATGTTTTGCATAGTGAGGGACTATACTTGTTTCGTCAGTTATAGAGGTAAGTGAAGTGCATGATGCATACAAATTCTAGAAGTAAAGTGGGGGTTTACTTTTGCTGTATTGAGATTTTACATAATGTGTTCAGGCTTAGTGTTTTCGAAGTTCAATGCAATGGGACTTTGGTTTTCTTGTTGGAATTTGTTGAACATTTCCAAAACCATGATTTGTTGGGGAACTTCTATCTGCATCTGATTCAAGCCTATTTTGTTTTCTTTTGATGAAAACGTTGGTATTTCTGTGGCCAAAGTTAGAAATATGTTCATTTGGCCAGGAGAGCATTACATCCAATATGTCAATGCTTCAATCATGACTTCTTAAATTTACACATATTAGGTCTGGAGATATTTGCGTCTGCCAGTCATTATGATTCTAGGCCCCTTTATATAAAGTTTTGGTTGCAACTATGACCATTCAAATCAACAGCATGTATTAGACTCGCAAGTTTGATTTATGAGGTTATATTCCCTATCTTATTTTACAGATTTTACAGGTATATTGATTTGGATTTACTATGCTTCATGGTTTGAAACTAATAATGCCAAAGTTTTGTTGCACTGGCTCGGATAAAAGATTTTCTGCCTTCTTTGCTTTTACACTGTAGTTCAATCAGTTGTTTCTATTACTGTCAGAAGCCAAATGGGTTGGTCTAGTTTCTCACTAACCACAAGTCAACAATTTAATCAAATGTTTTGTATACTTTTTCTACTCATTAGGATCAAAGCACAGCCTGTTTGTAAGCATGTGTCAGTAGATTTTTTTGCGCACTTTTCTTGTAGACAATTACCTGCTTGTTGATGATCTTCCTGAAGATTATGAATTTTCTACCTGTCCTTGCTGATGTCAGTTAATCAAATATGTTATGTCTCAACCAATTTTACGTGCAATATACACATCCTGCTAAAACATACTTGGGAAGTGATATGGAATACTGACTCTGTTACTATGTAGCAGTGTAATTGCACTTGAAATATTTCTCAGTTACTATATCAGTATATAAGAATGTAGCTCTGACTCTGTCTAACTTCTTTAACCTTGCAACATTAATAATTGAAACTCACTATTGAATTTGATCCACGCTTCTAGAACTGTATAATTTCCCTATTCTTAACCACTTCTCATGTTTTAACACGGATCAAAGAACAATCTCATTGGAAGGTGGTACAAGGCTGTGATTGTCATTAATTCTGTGCTATCTTTAGTTCACTGCATATATTGAATGCATTACAATAGGACAATTGCGATGGGAAGGCCTGGTTTACTCAACAAATACGAAAAATATCTTTTAAATGTGTCTTTACAGTCTCATTTTATGTGTACTGCAGAAATGGGGACATATACGCTGGTGAATATTTTGCTGACAAGATGCATGGTTTTGGAGTGTATCAATTTCAGAATGGTCATCGGTATGAGGGGGCATGGCATGAAGGAAGAAGACAAGGACTGGGAATGTACACTTTCCGAAATGGGGAAACACAGTGTGGTCACTGGCAGAATGGGATTCTTGATGATCCTAAAAGACATAATAGTCCTACTGGGTCTCCATGTGATGTGGACCATGCCAAGGTTTCTAATGCAGTACAGGTAATGTTATATTTTGCACTTATGATGGAATTGGATGTATGTATTACCTTGTACCAAGAACACTGTAGATTGGAAAAGAAAGGGAATAAGGGATTATAATTAACCTCCTTTCTAATGTGTAAGCATAGACACAATATGATGAGAAACCATCCACAAATTTCTAATATTCTACTCTGCAAAGTAATGGAGTATTCTTCTTTGAAGCTTCTTCTTCTTATATTATCTTAGTCATAAGTGGCTGGATGGTTTGTCAGTGTACGAAAAAGCAAACACACTTGATTACATACTTTTAAATTGCTAAAAGAAAAAGTAAACATTGAATGATTTTTTGTATTTTCAATATAATATATATTATATTTTGGTCTCTATGCTATGCTCACATTAGAAAACCTGTATAACCTCATACTGTTTTGCTTCTCATAATATAGCTTTCCTTGTTTCTTCCTGGTTGTTATTATGAAGGATAGTCAAATAACAAAATCAGGAAGAAGCCTGAATTTTCCCTAACTTCATCAACTTGGTGGTCCTTAAACCACGGTATTCACTTCTCTCGTTCTGTGCAGGATGCACATTCTGCTGCTGAGAAAGCTTACAGCATGGTAAAGGTAGATGACAGGATGAATAAGGTAGTCGCAGCAGCTAACAAATCAGCCAACGCAGCCAGAGTTGCAGCTGTAAAAGCTGTGCAAAATAGGATGCACCATAACAATAGTAATGCTGATAAATGAGAACAATCATTTCCTCAATCTTGTGATTGATAGAAAGCTTCAGTTTGGTCCTCCATCATAGGTTTGCATACACACTATTATTAGATGAGAAAGCAAAGGAAGCAGCAACCAACTAAGGAGGGAGAATCATAAACATGTGCAAATAATGAGATCTTCTCTCAAACTTGTTTACTAAGTTATGTACGTGTTCTTCCCCTCCCCACTGGAGAGATGTTTCCATTTCTTATATGGTGGTACAGGTGCGAGGTGTGCCTGCTTGGAACCACTTTCGGTAATTGAACTCAATGGCAGATTGTGGAGCAAGTATGGTCCTCACTTTTGGTGTCTGGTTTTATGTGTATAAGAGTAAGAAAAATAGATTATAGAGTTTGAATATGGAAGGCAAAAGTGCCAAAAACATGTAGCATAGGATATGCATGCTGGCTTCATAGTATATCTATCCATGTGGGTGCATTTAAAAGTTGCCCACCAACTAGTGCTGTATGTGTTTGGTGAAGAGTTAAAGCTGTAGAAAACTGAATTTCGTTTTCGTGCATCAAACAACTATGTATAAATTTATATCTGAAAATAGAAAAAAGTGATTGAAGGTGAAGGTCTATTAAATGAAAGAATTGTATCTTGTAGAATGATGGCGACATCACAGCAATTTTCCACCGAAATGGATGCCAGTGGTGTCGAACAGGCTGGTTCATATCAGCCTCTAGGCTATTCAGTATAATGTTATTAAGAGAAATGTTAGAAATGCATTTATTAAAACTCTCTTGATCTTAATTTTACATCTAAATATGATTTTAATTTTTATAGATATGTCCTAGTTGTAAGAAAATTGTTAGTTTTAATCTTCAAAAATAAAATAAAAATGGTCTCTACTTTATAATTATATAACATATTGAGTTAACAATTAATCCAAAGTATAATGTGAGAAGATGAGAAGAGAATGATCTTTTGTAAATTTGATGCATCAAGATTTTAGTGTTTGATTATGTTGGAAATAAAACCACTGGAAACCCAAACACAAGAAAGTATATTACGTTGATAGTAAGTATAGACAAATTTTGAAATTTTTTAAGTTTGTGATAATAAAACTAAATAAAAAAAATGGAAGTTTTAAAGTGATTTTAACTATTTTTGTAATGACTGTAAACATATTGGATGGTGAATTGGAGATGAGCAACTTAAACAGTGAGTAACATTTATTTAGCAATATTCATAAATAACTTAATAATAACAATAAATAAAAATGTATTGCTAGCTTTTTCATGTTATGAAATACCTAGTGCATAAAAATTATGATCCTCTTAAAAAGCCAAGTCTTCCGAATTTTCCTTCATCTAAGTATGTATTTGGATTATGTTATTTTTAAATATTGTTTCAATTATGCTTTGTTTGGGTGTAAATGGGTTGAATTTGATCAGATTGAATCCTTTGGGACAAAAGTATTCTAGAAGTTAACTATGACTCGATTCGTAATTAAAAAAAAAAGTTAATAAACAAAATTGTATCCACGGATATTAAAGTTAACAACTTATTTTTCATTGAGATTATAACCGTTTATTATAATTAATTCAAAATAGCAAATCCAGTTGAATACTCAAATCATTTTTTTATCAACTAAATTATAATTTGTAAAGGAGGTTAATTTATTAATGTATTTTTTTATACTATCAAATATTAGAAATTAATATCAATATAAAAGTAAAAAATTCACTATACATGACAATTCGTCATTAGATAATAATGTAAAAAGTTGTATGCTATCCACATATATACTATTTTATTGTAAAAATATTTTTCATTGTAAGATTCGGGAACACATTTACATGGTCGGTTCCTTGTATGTAGTTTTTCTAAAACAAAAATAGTTTAGCTTCATATTAACCAGTGGCTTAGCTCATTTAATCAATTATTTTTCAAATGATAATTGCTTCAAATTAAGCTATTTTAAAAATAATGATCCAAATTTTCTAAAATTTTACGCATATTAATCTAAAGGTATATAGGTAAAGTAATTTTAAAAAAATTATATGGGACTCAATAGTAAAGGAAAAAAATTGACTAAAGGACTAAGTAAGAAATAATACGAATCCAAGTAGGTTAGAGACAAACAACACCTAACATAGACAACAAAAAGTTGAAACACCTGTACAACAGAACAAAGAGAATATCCAACCATAAATGGTATGACTATATAATTTAAGGATAGTGGAGATGGAAAAAAAAGAAGGATACACTGTGTGTAACATTTTTTTTGTTTGTATTAAATTCTTTCTCTATCTCTCTTATCTAGAATTCTAGAATGCTAGTAGGTTTTATGATTCTTTCTTAGTCATAAATATTGTTGTTCTTGAGAATAATTGAAGTGTGGCTGGTTAATAGAAATACACAAAGCAGTATTTTGTGACACACTAATATTACATTAGTGCTTATATGTTCATTTACATTCATTACAAAAACTACTTTATATTTATTATCACCTACTCTCTAACTCTCTTATTTTTTGAAATTCTAGAATGTTTTGCACATTATAATTCTCTCCAGGCCATAACTATTTTATATTTATTACCACCTGCTCTTTTTTAGGTAGGAGTTTCAAATAAGTTTGTTTGTATTTAATTTTAATTTTTAAATTAATTATTTTATCATTAGTTATATATCTATCATTTATTTAATATTATTATTACATATATTAAGATACACAAATAAAAATAGTAGAATAATTTTTCAAGTTTTTGACCAAAACTCGTTTATTTTTTATCTTTAATATTATTTTATTAAGGATATAATTAAACAATGTATTACTTTTAAATTTAAAAAATGGTAGAAATAATTAGAAAAAACTTACAATTTAAAATGAACAAAGAGTGATGATTTCTTAAAATTTATTATAGCTACTTTGACAATTGTTTTAAAAATAATTTAATTTGGGTAAAGAGTACTTATAATTTAAATTTCCAGTTTTAAAGAGATTTTTCTAATAAAGACACACTATCTATATTAATTGGGATGTAACTAATATTAAACGTGTTGGTAACGTATTATTATTATTATTATTATTATTATTATTATTATTATTATTATTATTA
>Ga0123340_1004084_pt1 | contig 13771 bp, 13 predicted proteins | sample SirMexnodulemix_FD_89961 | JGI IMG/M metagenome (GOLD analysis project Ga0123340, IMG submission 89961) | Root nodule microbial communities of legume samples collected from Mexico - Siratro Mexico nodule mix | ecosystem: Host-associated > Plants > Roots > Nodule | place: Mexico: Nepantla... | reverse complement strand
ATATATATATATATATATATTACCTTATCACTAATTAAGGATATAAATTCCTATTTATTGATAAAAGCAACCTATATACCTAGCTAGATACGTGTTTATTGATCTCATAAGACACATAAACCAATGTTATTCACAATTGGTCATAAACACAAACACAAAAGGCTTCACTCCTTAACAGACACTATTAGACATGTTGCCAAAATTAAATGCTGTTAAATGGTTTAGAAACATTTAATGAGATTTGAATAAACTAATGTACACATATTCTGGGATTTTTGAAGCTTTGATGGTTTGATGCAATGTTATTATAGATTTTAAGTGAGATTGGGATGGTGGGGTGAGTTTGGTGGAGTAAAATTAAAATGGGAGTTTTTTTAATTAAGTGGAGGGGGAGAGGTTGAAGGAATGAAAAATTGAATAGGTTCGAAGTGGTTGGGAGGGAGCACATAGGGAAAAGAGAGGTGAAGGGGTTGGAATTGAAAGAGAGTCTTTAGTCGCAAGGCGCAAAAAACAAGGCAGTTGGCACCTGACACGCAGGCAGAGAGCATTACCCACGGTGGCTATGGTGCAGTGCAGCCGCTTCCCTACAGTAAAACCCCTCCACTCCATAACTGTAAAAAAAAAACTCTATACCCACTTTTCTATGTTATGCTTATCCTATTTATACAATCACATTTAAATATTAACTATTAACTCATAACAGTCAAAATCATCATTTTCACACTTTTTATAAATACTTTCTTAGATTATCTTATTTTTCTTAAATTGCGCAATAGCCACACACACACAATTCCATAGAATCTGTTTATACTTTTTCTCTGTTATGCTATCCCTAGCAAGTTATTTTATATACCTTGTTTAAGGTTGTCTTAAATTTCCTATTTGATTCATGGAGAATTATTATTATTATCCATTAAGTCTTCTAAGTTCTTACTTGTATGGTAAAAGGAGTTAAATGATTCATGGAGAATTATTATTATTATTATTATTATTATCCATTAAGTCTTCTAAGTTCTTACTTGTATGGTAAAAGGAGTTAAATGAATATATACATGATTTTGGTGAGTCAAAAAGTGGTTCAAAATTATTGATTCTATTTTAATATTATGAATTTATTAATATCTATACAATAGGCACATAAACCATTTGAATTAAATAATTTTACAACTAATGTGATTTGAGAGGGAAGAGGGATGTCCCAGTGAAAAAGAAATAAGAAAAAAGGCGAAGGACACGGTAGTGATTTTGGATAAAGTAGAAGGACAAAAATAGGCTTATGTCCTGTTCGTTGGCGTTTAATTGTAGCGACCCCGTTTTATAGAGCAGAAGGGAATGTGTGATAAAAAGGCATCCCATCTCATAAACATGAGAGTAGAGAGACAGTGGTCGGAGTGGTAGCCAAAACTTAAACAATGGACCAAGTTTCGCAATCAACACAAGACCACACCGATAGAGAGTGACATAGCAGAGCCACGTCCAACCCAAATACTCAACAAACTAAAAGAAAAACAATGACGACGGGTATAGTACGCGACCAGAACCTGGAGAAACACATTCACAAGCAGATGGGCTGCATGGCCGGCTTTCTTCAGATCTTCGATCGCCACCAGATACTCACCGGAAAACGCATCTATTCCCCCAAACGCCTACCTCCGGTAAAGCCTCTCACTCCCTACCCTGCCATATATTACTCTTTCACGCTCCTCACAACCTAACCTTTTTTTTACTTCTCTTTCACAGGCCTCGCCGGAGCCCGACAAAGTCACCGCCTCGCCGGCTCGTTCCGCACAGTCGCCGGTAAGGGAGGTCGTCCAATCCGAACCCAGGACGAGTTCTCCCGTGCTCCCTGTTCTGGAATTCAAGGAAGGCACACGGTCCTCGTGGAAGTTCTCGCGAGAGGCTCCCAGACTGTCTCTGGACAGCAGAGCCATGGTGGACGCGAAGGGAACGCTTCACCTTCATGCGCGAGAGATCCCCTCGGAGAACGATGGAGACAAGCAGCGTCGTTCCACCAGCGTCATTGCTAAGCTCATGGGCCTGGAGCCCCTGCCCGATTCAGAGCCCGGGCCTGGGCCAGCAGCGAAGCTGCAGAGATCCGCGTCGGAGTCTAGAGTGCCCAGAGATCTGCCCCTGCCTCTGCCACTGTCACAGTGTCGTTTCATGGACCCAAACAATTTCCCAAGTGCGGTTCAGGTCAGCAATGTGGTCCTCGAGAATAATAATAACACTGCCATAGATGCCCGATTGAGCAGTGGCAGAGTCGCAGATCCACCCAGGCAAAGGGCCAAGAAGAGTTTTTACGACTCGGCTGATTTCTTCCCCGAGCCCAAACACACCGCTTCGGTGTACGGAGAGATTGAACGGAGGTTGCGGATGCGAGGGATTAACGAGCCTTCCAAGGATCTCCACACTCTCAAACACATCCTCGAGGCCTTGCAGCTCAAGGGGCTCTTGCATTCCAACACCAAACCCAACCAATCTCCCATTGTCGTTATGAAACCGGTCCGATCGGTGAACCGGACCGGGAACGATTCTCCTCCCCTCCGGTCTAGTCCTCGCCGGAGCCCCCGAGTTGGGAATGAGACTCGAAGAGATGACCAAAATGAACGCAGTTCAATGAGTCAAAGCAGCAGAGCACTGAGCTCGAGTCCTAACCGCAGGAGGCAACAAAACGTGGAACCGCAGAGGAGAGTGGGCGTTGATTCGAGAAGGGGGTCTGTGTGTGTCTCTCCGGTTCATTCTCCCAAGGCGAGTCCAAGAAGGAATGCAGGCAATCAGCAGGTGACATATGGATCGCCTAGGATGAGAAGGACTGTTGAGCGTAAGCTGAAAATGTCTGGTGTGGCAGAGGATGAATCGTCTACAGTTTCAGATAACAGCTTCAGCACCTCTTCATATCCCGATACAGAGGTAGAATACTATACTAAACGAGTAAGATAATAGGAACTATTATGTTACTGGTGGGTCATTTCTTAATGAGTTAAAATGAATTAATTAATTGGTGGTGTTTGTGGGATTGGTGGCAATTGGATTGAAGTGTCCTGTGTGTGGTGCAGAGGTACAGGTTGGAAGAGTACAAGGAAGGGAAAGATCTGCTGGATAGGTGTGATAAGCTGCTGAACAGCATAGCAGAAATAACAGCAGCCAACGAGTTGCAACCGAGTCCAGTATCGGTTCTGGACTCGTCGTTTGACAAGGACGACTGGTGTTCACCGTCCCCCATAACCAAACGCTGCATTGATTACAAAGGTAAGTGGGGACTGAGGCAGACATTCATTTAACAAACTTGTTGCTTAGCTTGTGTTGCAATTGGTTACAGAATGGAATTAGATTTTGTGGTGACGTATTATTTGTGTGTGCATATCCAAAGTGTAACATGGTCTAAGACCCTAACGGAACTTAATGGGGTAAACATGTATACTGTGTCTAGGCCTTTTACTTTTAAGCTGCTAGCGTTTTGTTTTTGCTTTGGTTTGTTTCCAACTACAAGTACGAGAACAGTGGATGGTTTGTCCTCTCCCTCTCCGAAAATCCCAACCAATGTGGACCAATCATTTGATCCAGGGATGTTGACATGGCATCACTCAGTTGGCTCAGTCACTTACCTCAAAACTGCGGTGCGGTGCGGTGACTGTTTTTAATCGTACCATCACGTGGGAGGGACTGACTCACCTCCACTCTCACCGTCCCAAAGAATCTTCCCAATTTTTTAATTCCACTATTTATCTAATTATCTAAAGTATACTATACACAGTATTTCTTTTTCGTGTTTTTAAAATATATCAATCCTGTGTTTGTTAGTTAATGATGATAAGAAATGTGGTGTAATTACATTGCAGATCAAGCGGCGGAGTCAGAAGATGATATGTGGAGTGCTGCTTTGTGCAGCAGCGAGGAGGCAGCGTCGGAGGATTGCGATTTCGTGTACGTATCGGAGATTCTTCGAGCCTGCAGTTACTTGCCGGAAGAGAGTGACATTTTCCTGTTACTGGAGAAGCAGCAATGTCTGAAAGGAAAGGATACCTCAAAGGCTTCGACGCTACAGAGGCGGTTGATTTTCGACACTCTCCAGGAAATTCTGGAGCGGAACCAACAGTTGCCGCCGTGGAAGGCGGTGTCGTTCGGCGAGCAGAGGCAGAAGATCTGGTCGGAGTTTCGGAGGATCCGTGAGAGGGAAGAATCGGAGTCGGAGGACTTGTTCAAGTTTATATGCGGAGTGTTGAAAAAGGATATGGGGGAGGATATGCCAGGGTGGGGAGAATGGCCGGTGGAGATGGGAGATGTGGTGTTAGACATTGAACGTCTGGTGTTTAAAGATCTGGTTGGCGAAACCATTCGAGAACTCGCTTCGTTTTCTCCTCAATGTAACAACGACAAGCTACCCGCGCTTCGTAGGAAACTCCTCTTTTGAATTCCAATCACAAACCTTCAAAAAAAAAAAAAAAAAGTAAAAGAGTCGCACGCTTTGTTTAAATTTTTCGCGCGCTTGCATTTTCTTTTCCTTTTCTATGATTTTACTTTTACTCTCTGTCAATGACGAAATCAGGAATTTTAAATCTGAAATCTAGGCAAATCTTACTTGGGTTCGGTTATTTTTCTTTTTTATGTTATAGTATGTTGTGCGGGCGGTAATGCGTAGTTGATTAGAACTATTGAACACTACTGAATGAAGGATAGAAATGTTGCTGCTGCCATGCACGCAACATATCGGATGAATATGTCAAAATGGATGAATTGTTGAACTTAAGTATGCATGTGGGCTTGCTTATCGGAGAAGCTGTCTTACGATAACCTAATTAATAATTAGTACATGTTTCATGTTTCGTACCCTTAATTTGGTCCTGCAACTACAAATCAAGGTCGCCAAACGGTAGTGGAGCGGCGCTACTCTGCAATTGAATATTAGCGGGCAGGACCTTTGGTTGTATATTTTTTTCACAACTTGGAAATCGCTTGCAACTCGTGACAAACAAACTTTGCTTTCATCTATCGCAACCATTTGAGAACTTCTATTCATTAACTTTTGTTATTACACCACATTATCATGTAAGTATCCATCATATTGTATGAAATTCATCCCATTCCATTCATACACAGAATTTGCCTCCCCCTTTGCTAAACGTGTCACTTCATCGTCCTATCATGTCCAAAAACTCAAACTTGGATTATGTAATATAATAACCAAAAATGTTCGATGACATTTTGATAATTCATGAAGTACCCTATCTAATGTATTAAAAAAAATCTGTAAAATATTAAAAATGTCACAAAAAGAAAACCATCCACAGTTAAAAGAGGCAAGGCAACTGACCCAATAACATATGATAATCTGTCAAATGCCAATCATCCAACTACTTACCCCGTCAGTTTTGAACGTTGTATCAGTACACAATTTGCTTTTTATTCTGACAAAGGATAACGAATAATTGAAAAATAGATTGTTGGCTTGAAGGACATTAGGGTCGTTTTGAAATTACAGACGCAACCAACCTATGGACACGCCTATTAAGTTGGTTTTTGTCCAGTTTCAGCACTGCTATGAAAATAGTTTGATGCCCATATTTCCGATTCGGAAATGCCTTGACAAACCTGGATATAGAGGTATCAAGACTCTGGGATCCTCTGTGCCTCAGTTTCAATAGTGTCTAAGTCAACCACGTGTCCCAACACTATACTCATCAATGTCCAATAAATGGTGTGTATCACAAGCACCCTATAAGATGAGATATACATCATTGAAATCGCACATCACATGGTTAGGTTAGCTATTTATACTACTCTGTCATCATCACAATGAAAATGAAACCAATAATTTTGTATCAGCATACTTAATATCTTGCATAATGACTTATATGCTTTCACCTATGATTCTATTCTAATTCCATTTCCATCCTTAAGACTTTGATAATTAATCAAAATGTTGGGCCCATTTGAGAAAACGCGACGAGAGAACAGTTTGATGGAGCAAGTACCCAGTGGCCCACCATTGCTTAATCGGTTGGTTCCTTGATTAGTTACAGGATAGTTACATTAACTACTTGATGGTAACGCTTCATCCAACGTAACTGGTTGGATCTCAAATGTAGTATGACAACAAGGACATGTTGCAGATCCAATAATTCATACTCTCATACTGCTATATATCGCTCTTTCTCTTTCTTTCCTCAATTATAGGGCGATAGATAGAGGGTACAACTTTGAATCTATACATTTCCGCAATAAGCATGTGCATTGCAAGCCCTTCTCAATGACCATCAAATGTCCATAATACTATCAGACCTTCATTTTTATACAGTACAAAAAAGTTACTATCAACTACTCAGAATCAGAAATCGTAGGTGCTATGATTTATAATTGCCATAATAATCAACCAACTTATCATATGTATAACAAATATTATCATTAAATAATAACGCAAAAATCATTTACATGGCTTCTTTTCATGGAACGGTCGAACAAAAAACATCTCTAACACTTTCACTAGGTTATTGCTGCACATTTTCAAATCATAAAACAGTTTCCACTAGAATCTATATGAGGAGAGTTCCTCGAGAACCAGAAAAAGTGACAAGATCATATACATACACCAAACAAAGTCATATATAGAGTATGTTTTTGATAATGTTATGCACCAAAGGTTTGGTCTTGGTGGGGTTGTGAGAAGTGGGGAGCTATCTAAGCAGCATATAGTACCATAGCATAGCAGACTTTCGAAACTTTTTTCAATCCTACGTGGGTCATACCCTTTTCTTTCACTTTGTTTGTAATGAGCAGAAGTCTTTATATTCCACTGGCACATCTCACTGGTCTTAACTGGGCAACCCCCACTAAATGCAAGGATTAAGGTTCTTGGTCTTGACTTTGCTTTGTGAGTATGATTCATCTTTAGCTGTGAAAAAAAGAAGCTTTAAGCAAGAGGAAGATGGGGTTGTGTTTGTTGTCTCAAAAGGGCACAAACCTAACCACGTAGGGTTGTATGAAAGAGAAGTGAAGTGGCAGTCACAGAGGCACATGCTCCTGCTGAAGAACTCATTAAACCTGTCCATTCGTTGTCTTGGATGGTTGCTTGTGATGGGTTGTGGCTACTGTTGTCTCCTCAGGCTTTGTCTCCTCCTGGCCTTATGATAAATGAACTTCCCAATGGGCAGCACTGAAGGGCTTTGCTTTGTTATTTGTAGTTTGTAAGCATCCATTGTTAGGATCCTGTTTGATATATACAATCATGTGTGCTAATGCTAATATTTTGGTAAGGATAGGTTCGGACGATACCCACAACGTGAGTATGGGACAATAATTCAAGAACTACCACCCTGTACTTCCACAATGAGTAAGACATTTTCTTATTTTATTGGTTTCAATCACATCATAAATTTAATTTTAATTCAATTTCTATTAAAACTAGTGTTCAAAAGTTCTTCTTCTCTCTTACTCATCCAACAACTTATTTATTTTCTTTTTAATTATTTCTAACAATGAAGTCCATTCGTCTTTTCTTTCTTTAAGAATTATTCACATAATGAGTTTAATAAAATTGAAAAAGAAATTGATCAATGAGTTAAAAATAAAAAAAAAAAAAATAATTTTACTGGACGACATTGTTAAGGTTAATCATGAGCACCTGTCAGATCAGGATAACGATTACAGGTGTGGTTTGAAATAAGATCAAATATCTTGAATTCAACATCTAGAAAAATAAGTCTGAAAGCACTGTCATATCAATTATCTCATGTCATATCAATCATCTCATCATTTTAATAACAATAATTCACTACAAATATTATGTCATTCTGACAGCAATAATTAAGTCTATGAAAATATCTTATCATTCTGACAATAATGATTTAAGTTAGATTTAAGTCATTTGGTCACGTCAAATCACATCAAGTCAATAGAACTCTTTTACCTTCTAAATAGGATATTATCTTCAAGAGAAAATGTATTTTTTCCATACTAATTTATTTAGCATTCTGATTTCATATACTTACTTTAACATCATATACTCTTTTGTAGAAGGTTGGTGATATTTTGACACCACTATTCATCTTTGACACCATTTAACACTAACATATATTATTATTTTATTTATATATAATATTTTATTAATAAAATGCAATGTCAAATAGGAGTATAAATGAATAGTGATATCAAACTAACATTTTTTTTTTGTAGACTTCTACATGTGGAATGGAAAAATGAGAACTATCATTAGAAGAGCGTCCAATAACTCTTCAAGATCAAAATCGGCAACATTAACATCCACTTCCTCAAGCTAAAATTCTTTCTTATATCCTGTAAGAACAATAATATTATTTGTTGAAAAAAAAGTTATAACAAGATATTTAGAAAAAATAAAAAAAATATTTTAAATATGGAAACTTATTAAAAGTTACAATATACCTACAACTTATCAATTATTTTAATTTTATTGTGTTGGACAATATTAAAGATGTGATTTGTTGAATGAAAAATGTTGAAGCTGGTAAGATTTGATTAAAAGAAAAAGAGAAAAATTTACATAAAAAACTGGTGATTATAATAAATAAATATGATTTGAAATTAATAAAAAAGTGGTATATAAATATAAATTTTAAATATATCTTAGTGATGAGAATTGTTTTTAATTCTTATAAATTTTTATTTTTAAATTTAAAGTTAATATTTATTTTGTTTGATTCCATCCCTCTTTTAATAGATTTTAATTTGTTAGGATATGAATATAGGTCTAGTCTTTTCATAGATTTTTATTTTATTTTATTTTTTACTTTTTTATTATATTTTAACCTGTTGGATATTATGGTTAGAATTTAAGGTGTTAATTTCTGAAATGTTAAATTTCTATAATTATGAAAATCATGTTATCATTTATAAAAATAAATAAATTAATTAAAGACTCAAAGCATTCCCCAAATTTTTCTTCAAAATATATCAAATTCATATTCTAAAATTCAAACATGTCAAAATTAAGACATGATGTTTTTTAAATCTAATTTAAAATAGAATTTAACGTTAGATCTTATTATTATTTTTTTTTTCATATGTACACTTAATACTTTAATAAAAAAAATATTTACGATCGTTTCATTTGTACTATTTTTATTTGTTAAAAAATATTATTTTAAGCGAAAAATAAAAAGAGCTCAATTGTATCCAAACGGTTATTTTTATAACTTTCAATTAATTTATTAACAATTTTTTAAGATGTAGTCATAAATTATACGTTTTGAATTTACAGATCATTATAAAAATTTAAAACCGACATACAATTGAATTCTTTATGAAATCACTAATGTAATATCTTATATCAAAATGTGTAAAGTCTTTTTAAAATTTGAGTAGATTATGGTGTTAGAATTTACATTGTTTAAATAATATATTCTTATCAGGGTAAAATACGTTTTGCGTTTCTCTAAAATTTCCAAAAAAAATTCTATTATTTTAGTCCATCTAAAAATTAAATATATATTTTGTAGAGTTTGTCAATAATAACTATAAAAAAACTTAAACGAATGATTGTTTTTAACATAATGTTGATTATGTATTTAATTGTATTTATAATAAAACTGTCTATCATCGTTAGTAACAAAAGACTTGGAAATATATTTAAATTTAAGAAGAACCTAAAAAGTTGAGAAAAAATTAATATATTTTAAATTTTACTTAAATTTGAAAACATATTTCATCATCATCATCATCATCATTTATAACAAAAAAAATTATATTATTTTAAAGTGAAAACTTTTTACAGGTTTAAAAATATATTTTTGTATTATGCTCTAACTAAAATAAGAGATTCTTTTGATAATACCAACATTAAATATAAACGTTATATTACAAAATTGTTAATTGTGGAGTAGTTTCTGCAATCTGCATCTAATTCTTGCTTATACACTCTATTAGGCCAAATTATTTTTTCACCACATGTCATACGAAAAGTTTAAAAATTGTTATGTGTTTTATATTTTAAAATTGTGGAATTTAGAAATATTTTTTCACTTATACAATCTGAAATATGTTTTCATATTTAGAAATATGATTATATAATCTAGAAAAAATATTTTTAATTAGTAGATTATATAATCTCAAAAACATTTCTAGATTAAATAATTTGAAAATATATTTTAAATTGTGCAATAACTTATATAATCCGTAATAAATTTTCAAATTATGTAATTTAAAATAATTTTTAAACTCTAAATTCACAATTTAGAATAAATTTCCAAATTATACCATGTGAAACATTTCTAATTCATAAACTTTTCTCAACCTATAGAGCTGCAGGTAGAAAGAAGGTAAGGAGGTGCTAAAAGGAGATGTGGGCCTTGATTGAACTGTGCACAATATTGGGCTGAATTATCTGCTCGACACACTCTTTTCTATTGTTTTATTCCATTTATTCAAACAGGCCAATGCTTTTTTGTTATTTTTTTTTAATTTTCACTCTACTAAATAATAAATATATTATTTTTACTGTTTTTCTCTTAAAAGATTTGAAAAAGTTAGTTGCTAAAAAGAGTGTATTACTGCTCCCACTCCATTAATATGGTTACTTAATTCATAGAACGTAACATGTGATTAATGAGTCTACACCCCCCTCATCTCATTTATCAAATCAATTAACAGAGAAGATGATTTTGACATCTCACTTATCCAACCAATTTCATTGTTGAGAAAAAAAAAAGAAAAACTTGTAGTCTCTCATGTCAACATTAGATATTTAATAAGAATTTACAAAACCAAGAAAAAAAGTATATGAACTTTTATAAATAAAAATATATACTGATATATTTAACTATAAATATCTTATTTTACTACAGATTATTAATCATGTGCAACAATTGATGATCCATTTACCATGAAGTAACAATATTAATGGAATGGAATAAAAAAAAAACCAACACCGTTTTTTAGATACTAATTTCTACGTATTTTTTGTTAAATGACTAAAAAACAATTGTATATTTTTAGAGGACTATTTTTTTTTTCAAATCTTTTAAGAACTAAAGAAAAACATGTAAAATATTAAAAACATGCTTCAAAAATTTTATATCACAAAAGAAAAACATGATAAAAGAAAAAAAAAAGGTGCATAATAAAAGATAAAATACAACTTTAGTCTCCTTTCTACCCTTTTTTATTCCTTTTTCCCACTAGGTTTTTAGAAAATTCACATTATTAATTCAATTCTTAATTTTTTTTCTTTTGATTTGATCACTAGGCCAAATATATTTAGTTAAAGTATTGGTAAACCTAATTTAATAAATTAAAATATTATAAAATAAAGTTTTTTCTCATTCTAGTACAATTTGTTTTAAAAAATATTATAATCAACAAAATATTTTTTATTTTCAGAACGGATAAATCGTGTCATATATTTAGCATGATTTTACTATACTAAAATCGTGTCACTTTAATATAATTTTATTTTCAATTAAATAAAATCATATCATTATAAAATCAATTTACCTGTTTGAAAATAAAAAAAATAACCATTTTAAAAATTTTCATATAAAATTATATCAAAATGGAAAAAAGCCCAACAATAACCACAAAGTTAAACATGTGTAGATACTATAGATTTTTTTAAAGAAAAAACAAGACTAAACTTATAGAAAAAAAATTAAAAGAAGATCAAAATTGCAATTTCTATAAACTGAAATAAAATAACTCATGATAAGAAAAAGTAGGAGTCTGTTTGTTTTGTGGCTTGTGTGTGTTAGGTCATGTGCTCCCACTTTGCATATGGGAATGTCCATCACGGTATTATTACAGATGCCAATTCTATCACTCTGATGCAACACCCTTATTATTAGACACTACATTAGGTGCAATGTGTTTCACACAAATATTTGATTCTCCACTTACTATACTTCTCCACACTTGACCACTGATTAGCAACAAAAACTGTTGAAAGTGACGAAATCCACTGGCAGATGAGATGTTATTGGCTTAAAGTGCATTGCACCACTTAACTGTTTTCCTAATCACAAGATAGAACCCATAGATGATGAGACTCATGCTTTGTCATCACACTAAATGTGGGGCACCCTTGTTCCTTCCTTGCTCACCTCAAACCCTACAATCAAAGAGCCAAAGAGCAACTGTGAGGTCATACATGCACAAGAATATTCTAAGCCTTCAGTTTCAAAAATTTAATTTCATGATCCCATTATGAAAAAGCAATGAAATTTAGCAGCTTTTGGGTTCTTCTGAATTTTCATGCACAATCTATTCATTGGGTAGTTTCTCCTAATAATTCAGACTGAAATTTGGCAAAGTGGTACTCATATCTCTCTCCTACTACTAGAATTGCAGATGAACAAGTTAAGTGACCATAAAAGAAATAGATTAATTCATTCAACTACCAGAGTTTAGTTTTCCGAAATTACTCTTTTCTCACCTGCTGCATTAACTAGGCAATTCGTTCCATGGCTTTTTTTCGCCTTGCCTGCATGATATATACATGAACAAACCATATTAGGTTAAATTCTAATCCTTCTTAGCTTCTTAAACCACAGTGTTACTTTTATACACTTAATCAAATCCTTTGTTAACATCCCAATTCAGTACGAGTTGGTTTAATTTTTGGAGGCATTTCTTTCTTCATTTTTCAACTTTTGCTAGTTTTTGAGTTCATAATAAGAGTTGGCATGTGAGTGAATGAATGTAATAATAAAGTGTAATTGTGAATAGGTTACATAGTTTATAACAGGGTTGCTTGAGTGCTGGATCATTTGTTGATTCTGGTGGTTCCTGGCCAAATATCATCTCACAACTCATGTCATCAAAATCTGTAAATCAAAAGAAATAAGTAACAAACAAAACACTATATATATGAATATGAATATATCCATTTTAGTTGATTAATGATATTTAGTCAAAATCGTGTATTCATGAACTTGTAGGAATCTTGCTTATTTGCTTATCTCGAATTGACTAATGCATAATGTAGATTCTGTCCTAATAATGTATTTATTAACTGAACTCTTTTCTGTGGTGGGTTCATGAGAAAAAAATATGATGGCATGTCTAGAGTTCTACGTACAAAAAAGTATGTTGTAGATGTATTTATGTCAAAAACTACATTCTAATTCTTGATTACATAAACGACATGAGAATCAAACCACTTGCAACGTCTTTTTTTCTAGAAATACAACTATTTTTAGTGGCATGTTTAGGTGTCAATTTCTTAATGAAAAACATGCATTGAGTGCATGTATCATTCGTCTGTATTGTGGAATTCAAAGAACCTTTGGCAATGTGGCATCCTTAGTGACATATAAATGGGACCCTCTTGTTGAATTGATGAGCCTTTTCCACTTAGTTCTAGATTTTGAGTTAATTGCGCGACATTATGCATACTTGTGAAACTTCTTTATAACCAAGAAATGATTTCAATGCATAAGAAAACTAACATTTTAAACGTGTTTTTAATTCTTATAAATATAATCAAGTTTTATTTTAATTTTTAATTTTCATTTTATTTATGTTCTTATAATTCTATCTCTCTCTATTTTTTAAGGAAAATAAAGACTTAATATTTTAGTCCCTAATAAATTTGTAAATTTTGAATATAATCTGTAGAAAAATAAAATTCTTTATTTGATAAGCAATAAAAGATTTTTTGTTTTTTTTCTCTACAATTTGAATGCATTTATTAGACGATGACCTATCTGTTAAAGAATAAAGCAGTAAATGAGTTTGACATGTGTAATTTTCTTTTACTTTTAGTTTAATAATCTTTTACATTTTGATTTTTGGTCCTCGATAATTT
>Ga0123340_1004078_pt1 | contig 13779 bp, 6 predicted proteins | sample SirMexnodulemix_FD_89961 | JGI IMG/M metagenome (GOLD analysis project Ga0123340, IMG submission 89961) | Root nodule microbial communities of legume samples collected from Mexico - Siratro Mexico nodule mix | ecosystem: Host-associated > Plants > Roots > Nodule | place: Mexico: Nepantla... | reverse complement strand
TAAAGATTTTAATAAATTATTCACTTTTAGCTATTAAATTAAGAGAGGCCGAATGAATAAAGAGTAACCTCTTAGAATTATTTTAAAAATAACCTTTCTATTTATATTTACAATATATATAAACGTTTAGTTTCATAAAAAAGCATCTATAGTATAATCCTTCAATTATGTAGGCAAAAAGATTAACTTACTGTTGCTAAAAAAAATTACAATCCTGTAAGTTCTTAACATGTTATATAAATTCTAAAATTTTCATAAAATATTTATAGTTCTATATTTAAGTAACTTCAATACATTTATTAAAAAAATTAATTATGCATAATTTGGTATCAATTTATGATATTTCCATGAGATGTATTGAGGTAAAAGATTAATAATGATTTGTCTTTTATTAAATAAAATCGTTAACTTTTTTCATAGAAGAATCTAGCTAGATCCGAACTAGACAGCAAGTTCCAATTTCTGCACTATAATTAGCACAAATGATTTAGTTCCTCCTAAGTGATTTCGGTGATTATCGTTAATCAGTTTCCGATTAACAAAAGAAAAAACATCTTTTCAGAAAGCTTGAAGCATATGTTCTTTGCACGCACGCACAACTTGCTTTTATTTTAATTTTAGATTAATATACTTAATTAGCTTATAGAATTTCTCTACATTCTTTTACGAGAATAATATCCTAAAAATGATTCTCTCTTTGATTTATAAATCAAATTCCCTTACGAGTGCTTTTTTTCCATATGTATTTTCCACTGCTCTTTTTCATAAAATTCTTACAATTTATTAACCATTCCACGTTTTCTTACATGTCAATTCATAAAATTCTTCTGACAGAACTATGCCGTTGACAATTTTCTTCTCCTAAAGAACATATTAACACTTGTACTTGTTTAAACAAAAAACTTAATTTTAATACTCAAATATAAACATAATCAGACAACTTTAATAATTTTTATTTTAGTTCAACAGACTTAATTATTCTTTATCTAATGTGATAATTGATTTCATATTCTATTTACGCTGATTAGTGTCATTTATATTGCAAATGTAAAACGAGAACATTTTTTGTTTTCGGTACCATGCAATGGCTACTTTAAGGCGTGATTTTTTTATTTATTGAATCAAATTATATTCTTTATTCATTACATAAATGCTTCACCTCTCAGGTTAAATGCTCTCCAACTTGATTTTTTAATTTATCATGGTCACTTTTATTTGTAGTGATTGATCAATCATGCTGATAAGGATAAACCATCAAAGTGTATGTGTAATTTTAAATATGTACTCAATCATTGTTATTTGCTAATCCATACAAATCTCTCTTTTTTTGGACTGTTTTATGGGATTATGCTCTTAATCAAACATTAACAACAAGTTCAATTAATTAGAAAGGGTCATTATCACATTAACCACTGTAAAAGAAGATATCCACATTAGCATAAAACAACTGCTCGTGACTTCATTTAATAATGAAAGTGATGCTAATTATTATACTTAATTAGGGTTAGATATTTAGAACTTTGTATTTTTGTCAAAAGTGGATATAGCACTAATCTTTTGACGACATTTCATAAGTTTTAATCCCTATTTAGATTCAAAAGCAATCTAATTATATATAATTACTCACATCTATTTATGATCAAGAAATTAGAATCCACAGTTAATACTTTTATCAAAAACATATAATCACAGCTTTTTTTTATAGTAAATGGGGGTGGTAATAGCAAGGCCCTTGGACCCTATATCCTGGGCCGAGGACGAGGGCCCAATTAAAGTCACGTGGTAGAAAGAAGAAAGTTGTGATTAACCGTGTGAGGAAGGTTGAGGTGAGAATAGAGCCACATGGGGGAAGAGGTGTCAGCAGGAAGAAGCGCCACGTGTACGCTGTTCTTTCTCTCCCTCGGCACTTTCCAGTAGTTAGTTCAGTAGAGACTTGATTCTCATAAACCTCCTTTCGCCGTTCCCAATTCTCTCCACAAGCTTCTTTTCGAAGAACATTCGAAACTCAAAACTCAATTCAATTATCAATTATCAAATGAGGACAGTGCTTTCGCGCTTGATCCATTCCACGCCTTCCATTTCCAGGCTCAAGTATGCCTTCGATTCTTTCTAATCGTTATGTTCAGTAATCGTGTCGTTTTTTGTTGTATATTCAATTCGATTATCTGCTTCTTGTTAGTATTCTATATTTTATATTCATATGTTATAAGATTATTAAGTTTCTGTAACTACCTGATTGAAATGAAATTGAGCTCTACCAAATTAGCATTGCTGCACATGATATGCCGTGGAGGATAGGCGCTGCAATTGAAGTGCGTCATGAGTTTAATTTTTCTTTATGGAATTCACGGTGTTAGGTTCGGTACAAATGTGATTTGAATTTTATGTTGATTGTCTTCATGCTTTGTAAATTACTCATCATGTCATTTCACTGTGTTTTCCTTTTCTTTTTTCTTTTTTTTTCTTACTTTGCAGTACAACGGCAGTGTCAGTCAGCGGGAGAAATCTCTGCACAGATTCTAATAAAGTTGATGAGCCATTCAAAGTTGAAGAAGCAGAGACTGTAAATGTGCCCCCACCCCCGACAGAAAAGGTATTCTACCACGATAATTGTATGTGAAATGTTTTTTTTTTTTTTTTTTTCTATTATCTGGCTTTCTGACCTAAGACTTGTGTTGGGTTTTATCAAAGTTGCTTGTGTTGGGAGGCAATGGATTTGTTGGATCACACATTTGTAGAGAAGCCTTAGAAAGTGGCTTGTCTGTTGCAAGTCTTAGCAGGTTTGATGCTTTTTCCCATTAGGCAAACTTGGATGTAGTTGTGTAGTGTTTTAGGTACTGTTCTTCAATCGGAATTGAAATGTCTTCTTTGCATTAGAGGAATGAATTATTGCGTTGCAACATAAATTTTGATTGGAAAATAATAGTAAAAACATTTACAGAACTACATCTACGTTTTCTTCTTTTTCATATTTGTATTATTATCTGTCTGTCATGCTTTATGTATTGACACTCTAAATTGTCACCTGCTTCTCAAATTTATTAGTAAACATTTTTCTTCTTGTAATGTATCTGCATTGCCAATGACTCCATGTTTTACTTACCAGGTCTGGTAGGTCATCCCTACATGATTCCTGGGCTGGCAATGTTACTTGGTATAAAGGTCTGTTTGTTTTTTCTTTCTAACATTTCCTTGTAGACAAATTCTTAGTGGGGCACTAAGTCTAACGTGTCTATATTGTCTTCTAATAATTAGGGAATATCCTTTCAACTGATTCATTGAATGAAGCTCTGAATGGGGTCTCTGCTGTTGTAAGTTCCCCTTATTTTGTTATAATGCATATTAAAAAATTAGTTGCAAGTCCTTTCCCCTTTAGTTTATTGTAATGCCTGGTAAATACTTTGCAACTTAGAGGAAGCCCAAAGCCAAGTTGGTTTTATTTACTTTTTGTTTCTTGTTCTATTACAAGATGTTGCTTTAGATTTTAAACAATTTGTTTGATGACATGTTTTGATCAGTTTCTTGTGACTAAATATCTCACTTTTATGTCCCTTCTTGGCTGGGTAAAAGCGGTTGGAGTGTGGCCTCTATCATGGGTGAATGTTAGATAATATTGATGAGAATAAATCGTGGTTCTAACAGATTATAAGGAAAAAAAAGAGTGTTTGTGATTGATTATGAGATAATTTGGGTTGAGAGAATTATAGTAACCATCCTGCACTCATGGCACTAACTAACCTAATGTGTCTAAATTTTGTTGGTTAGGTTACAAAATTATAAGTAAATATTTGCTCCCCTTTTGATGATAGGCCTATTGTGCTAACTTGTGTTTCTTTTGTAAGATCTCGTGTGTTGGGGGTTTTGGCTCCAACTCATACATGTACAAAATTAATGGGACGGCTAACATCAATGCAATTAGAGCAGCTTCAGATAAAGGTAATTGATTAATTCACACATCTATTCTTAATAACCGCGTGTTCAATTCTTACCATCTCTTATGAAATGACAAACTACCTCAAGTGTTTGGTCTTCTCATGAAAGATAGAATTATATGCAAAGTGTAATGTTTCTTGATTGTCACATACAAGCCATCTGGGAATTTTCTTCAAATTTAAACTCTTTAAGGAGTTGCTTTAATGATACGAGTTCACAAGTAACTAATGTCATTGTATTCTATTTCTGCATATATCTTGACACAACAATTTGTTTCTTATTTTTACATGGTATCAAATTACATCCAACAAGAACACAATTTCTTGAAGTGGAGGGTGTATCACTTGGTGACCCTACCCAAAACAATAAAATATCTAACAATTTAAGTATTTCCTTTATCTTCATAATTCCTTAGAGCATTCTTAATATACTTTAGGAGTTGTATGATTGCAACCCGATGTTCTTAACAAGAGGAGTTTAAAAATTGACTTATTGTACTTACTACAAATGCAATGTGAGAATGAGTCACTGTGAGGCAATTTAACTTACCCACTAACTATTTGCCTCTCACTGGGTGAGCATATGGCTCTCCTTGGTCGGGTATAAGTTTGACACTCAAATCCATTATTGTTTCCCCAAACTTAGCATTTAACATCCTTTTTTCTTCTAGATTGTCCATTGTACAAATTTTATACCAAGAATACCTCGAATGTCCAAGATCTTTTGTCTAAAAGCATTAAGGAAGATGTTGATTTAATTGGACAATACCTTCCTTATCACTAGCTATGATAACAATGTTGTTGTACACATATGCAATGAGATAGATACATAGTTACGGAGAATGATGGTAAACTAGAGAATGAACAACATTACTTTTATCATTCCAAATAAACCCTAAACCCTAAACACTAAACCCTAAACCAATGACAGTTCGAATGTCAAAATCATGCACAAAGTGATTTCTCGAGACTGAACACAGAGCTTTGAAGATAAAATATCATTTTGGCAATATGAGAAATTCAGTATAATCTTATCATAGATTTGTGTGTATTTTTTGACAACCATATGAACTTTATAGCGACCAATTTTACCATCAGGTCTTATTTTAAGAGTATACAACATTGACATAACACCCTACAATTGATTTGCCATTTGGAAGAGGAACTGCTCCTATGTACCCTTACCTTGAAGGATACACATCTCATCAATCATTGTAATCAATCATCGTATTCGCCATTCTGGATGAGATAAAACTTCACTTTGAAACTTAGGAATAAGAATAAAATATAAAAAGGTCAAAGAATTATAAAAATTATGGTGGAAAGTTGATGATAATTCAAGTTTGTATAGTAAGGAGAAGGGTTACAAGTACAACATATATTAGATATGTGATATGTTGCATGAAGTCAATGAACCTTGGACCAAAGGAAAAATTGAGAGACAAGCTGATGAATTACCCGTGTGTGCCACCAAGGCAATGTTAATAGTACATTGATAAGGTTGATCAGATGGTAATGTAGGAGCAACAGGTCACTTGACAATAGATGGCTAGACAATATTAGGTGAACGAGGTGGGATTTCCCATGTAGCTTCCAAAACTTATTAATGGTAGGTCCAATGCAGTGACAATGTTCGCATTTTGGACGATTTTTAGAATTACTTGTGCAAAAGCATCCAAAACTATTACTCTATGGTCCAAAACTAGTACTCTTTTGCCAACGATATGTTAAAATTAGTATTTAAAAGCCAAAATGAACTATTAGCTTAAGATGTATAACCATTTTTAGTTATAACTTTTTATGTAACCAGTTTTTTCAGTTCTACCAAACCAAAATCAATTATGGAAACAAGTTATGGTTTGGTTATAATATTCACTTGTCATGTATTTTAACCACTTTTAAGATATATATTTGATTATATAATCAGCTTTGCAAAAATTAAAACTAGTTCTACCAAACCAAAATCAATATGAAAATCATTTATGGTTTTGTTACAATATTATTCACTTGTCATGTGTGGTTGATTTTTAGGATCATTTTTAATCAACAGGTTATTATAAAACTGGTTAATTGGGGTTAAAGTTAGTCTTTTTTTTTTTTTAAACCAATGATTATGATAGCCCCTACGTAAAAATAGGATAATATATGTTAGCACTGTTGTCCCATTTGGATAGCATATGTTTGACGCATAAAAATTATAAGCTTTTTGTGAAGTCTCTAGCCTTTATTTTCATGTGGTTGAGCTTTCTGTTATAATATATATCTATCTTGCGAAAAAACAAGACATATTTGGACAAACTTTTCTAGAAGTATTTATAGGAGAGAAAAATAGAAAGAAAAAATAAGATGAGCTTCTCCGTAAGCTAAAATTAGCCTATACATTAATTTGTAGATGTTCTTGTATAGCTTCTCTAATTATTATTTTTAACTTGAACATAAATTAATTTTAACTTACGGAAAAACTCATTCAATTATTTTGTTCTTATTTTTTTCTCTTTAGAAGTGTTTATGAAGAAGTTTGTCAAAGAGACCCATAGTGCATTATTTACAACATATTCTAGGTTTTTCTTTTTGTAGTTTGCCAATTTGAGCCATGGTAGGTTTATAGGATGTTGTTTCATTTCATGTAATTGTAGACCAAACTAGCCAGTTGTCTCTCTACACATTTTCTTTTGACAATTTGTTTATACATTTATTTGTTGTGAAACATGGAATGAGCCTAATGATAGAAGTTGGTATTTAGTTGAATTAATTCAAACCTCATCTAAATTATTAGGTGACATTTATCAACATTCATTAGAAACAATGCAATTTTCCAGTTTACTAGATTTAGAAAAAAAAACTAAAATTGGTTTCTTATTTTTGTTGTCCTATGAAGTATTGGTTATTGTTTCCTTCTGTATAGTTCTCTACCACTTACTGTGGGATGATTTGTTCTTGGTCCTACAGGTGTTAAAAGATTTGTCTATATCTCTGCCGCTGACTTTGGTGTAGTAAATTACTTACTGCAGGGGTATTATCAAGGAAAGGTAATATGTCCTACCCTTTATCGTGCGGATATTTTGAGGAATGAATTATTAGTTGATGAATATTGCTTGGAAATATGTGATGGAGGAGTATGAACAATTTTTTACATTTCATGGGTGCATTAACACTTGCTTGATAGTTTTGACTTGTTAGTTATTTGAAATTAGCAGTTTCGGACAATCACCTAGAGCATGATTTAGTAGATTTAATATTTTGATTCAAAAGTTTCGTATGATGAGCAAGGCTGAGTACTTTCTTTGTCTTCTATCAGCGCTCACCTACGCATTTATCTAGCTGTTTGTGTCAATGACAATGTCATTATCGTAGTGATCAACCAGGTATCACACAGGTGAAGCATCATCTTTTCAAGCATTTTTAAACAAAGGATCGTGGCAAACTAAAATATTCGAGAATAGAGATAGGACAATCTAAAAGTGGGATCATCATATCCCGAAATAAGTATGCAATGAACAATTCTAAAAGAAATGAGAATGTTAAATTTCAAGACAACCCACGTCCCAATGTCAAACTCCTACCAAACTAGGGAGAGTCTCTTCCGTATCTTGAAAGGTATAAACTAGAGACATTTCTAAAAGGTACAAACGATAGGAAATTGAACTACCTTATTGTTACTGTTACTGCTTAGGATATCTCATTTGCAATAAGTGTAATGAGTAAGTTCCTAACACTCCATGTAATAAACATTGGGATATAGTGACTTGCATTGGTCAATAAATCAAAGGAGGATCAAGAAAGTTTTTTCTATGAAGACAAAGGACACATTTGAGTTGTGGACTATTCTGATTCTAGTAAAGGATATTTCTTTTCTTAAGTTTTTAAGTAGTTACTTACTGAATGTCAACCTATTAAGGCTTGGTGCGGTTAATCCAATCTTGGTACAGTACAAGCAACTACTCTCAATCATCTCGTAGTTGAGTGGTACTGCCATCAACAGTTCCACCATGGACAAGAACAAGGACTGTTGAATATTTGTCACGGAATGTTATAGTGAGGTCCAATGCAGCTGCAAAGTATCGAGCTATGGTTGTTGTCGGTCAGCTTATATTAATCAAACAGTTCCTTCAGCAAGAAAGTTTGAGTAGGCTGCATAGTTATTTCTTATTCTCAACATATTTAATTCTTGCCATCATAAATCTACTATTTAAAAACTACCTTCCAAAACATATGATTCCCCTTTTTGTTCCCCTCATTATGTCTATTGTGCATCCTACTGATGGTTTTACTGATTAATCTCCTTTTTTCCTTCAAGTGAACTAGCCACTGACATGGTCTTTCGTCAATCTGAGCGAGCTTCCATCTTTAGAGTTGGGTCCAAGTCATCGTATGTAGTAGATCATGTGATACGTAATTATTTAAATGGTTGGCTAGTTCTTTTTTATCTCACTGATAGTTATACTTTTTCAGTCATCTATTTGAGATATCCTGAATTTTCTTTGTGCTGCAGTCTTTAGCATGTATACATTAAAGAAAAAAAAATCTTAAATTTGTTGCTGAAACGTTTTCTATTTTTAATCTAGTGAAATTTTTATATAGTGTCTTAATTGATGCAGAAAGCTGCTGAAACAGAGCTCCTAAGCAAATTTCCTTATGGAGGTATGTATTCAGTTCTTAACATTGCTCCTGAGGTCCGAATCAAATATAGGCTGCACTTAATATTTTAATGTGTTTGCTATCTTAGTAGATAATGACAACGAGTGGAAATTACTCAAGTTAAGATATCGTCAAATTATAGTATATAAATAAATCGAAACCTTACTTTATGAACCCATTTTTTGAATTAGATTTAAATTTCACTTTCTTTAAATAGTATTAAATACATTATTAACCTATTCTATTCAAGTTTGTTTTTTAGACCTCCTGCACCTGCTATAGTTCATTCTCGCTGTTTTGTATTCTATTTTAGTAAATTACTGCAAATATTTTTCCAAGAAAGTAAAAATCGTTACTCATGATTCTCGTTATTAGGGAGTATTATGCTCGTACATGATTGCCCTATTACATGCTTTTTTCAGGAGTAATTCTAAGGCCAGGATTTATTTACGGCACTCGTGCTGTTGGGAGTATGAAGTTACCCCTTGGTGTAATTGGATCTCCATTGGAAACGGTAATTTCACGGGCTTCTCTAATACTGCAGACATTACTTTCCCCTTTGATTTGACATTAATTTTAGAGTAAATTATACTAATCACTCCTTAAGTTTTCTGAAATTGTACAAATAATTCTCTACTTTTTCTATCCCTGCATTAACCTTTTTTAATTGTTAACCCGCTGTTTACATTATATTGATTATTTAAGCGTTTGGAATACATTAGAGCATGTACTCTTATGAGGGATGTTATCATAAGTGTTAAAAATATGGGGAATCTCGGTGTACCTCTATGTCTGCAGTATACATTCATGGCATAGCACTTTCTACTTTTTCGGTTTTTGATTGAATGTCTAATTCTTAAAAATGATTTAGTTATGTATTTTTACTTTAATTTTACTTCACTGCTGTAGGTTCTCCAAGTTGCTAAACCATTGAACCAGATCCCACTTGTAGGGCCTCTATTGACACCTCCTGTCAATGTTACTGCGGTGGCAAAAGTTGCTGTTAGAGCTGCTACTGATCCTGTTTTCCCACCGGGGATCATAGATGTCTACGGAATACAACGTTATAGTCAGAATAAATCACACTAAAATTATCTTTATTTTGTTTTCTGGGCCAATCTAATATGGAGCGATTTGCTTCTGAATATCTGTGTTTGCTGAACTGAGAACATTTCTCCTTACCATTTCCCTGACAGAATAAAGTCTGAAAGTGCGTGCATGTAACCATATATCTACATTTTTAAAATTTCAACACGTCATAATTTTTTGGTTTTGAATTATGATGTAATTAACCCACTTAGGTAGGTAGGTGGGTTCGAATGTTTGATGAGTACTTGATTTGTTTTGAAGACGACCGAGATGAATTGTTATCAAAGGCTCCGTCAAATCACGTAATTTTCAAAAGGAAATAACACAATACTTTTACCTTTTGGTTGTGTACTTTTCTTAAGTTATGGTCTTGATGGAAAGAATGAAATTCTAGTCTCAATCATTTACTCAATTATTTTTTTTTGATTTGTTACTTGACTAGAAGAAGTATATTTGGAATTGGTCCAAACTTTTTTTCTTTATTTGTATTGGGATCGTGCTCTTCTAGTCAAATTTTATGAATAAGGAAACGCGGATCCATTTACCAACCAATTTAAAGGGAACTATAGTGCAGTCGCCTTTGGGAGACCGTTATTATGAGCGCAGTACATATAAATATGGCCGGAGCAAAATTAAGACTTGAGAAAATAAAGTGAATTGACTTTGATTTTATAAGAAAATTGAAGAATAGAACCATCTTCACCAAACACTAAGGTCATCATTACAGCCCATTTCCCGGTACATCACAAAAAGCTAGGAATTCCCGGTACATCACAAAAAGCTAGGAAGATCAACGGTCCACCCTTCACAATGAAAATGAAATGGTAAAAGAAAAATTCCACACCAATTTTTTTTGAACAATCACTTAATAATTTGTTCAAATAATAAAATATTATACTCGGATGAAAATAATAAGTATAAATCAAATTTTAAAACTAAATAATAATATATTTAATTGTATAATGCATATAAAAATATAAGAGTGTCAAAATATGCCTCGTGCTTAGGGTTTGGACAAATGTAAAAGTCTAAAATATTCATGTATCTTTTAATTAAAAGTATATACTATTCATTCCAATTATTATATATCACTAACTTTTTAATATTTTTAACATAGTACTAATTGAACAATTAAAAACATTGGAAGATAGATCGAGAATAATATCATCTTAATCTTGAAAATGTTTCAAATTCTATTAAATACTATAATATTGATGAAGATTTTGATTTTAACATTTCGATTAAAACAAAGTGTTCATAGTTATCTTGAATTTAAACATGCGAAACTATATATTTCTTTTCTACTTAAATACTGGGAAAATAATTATAATAATAAACTTAAATGTAAATAAATCTAATTAATTTCACCTTATTTAATTGCACCATTCTTAAAGCAGTTTTTATTTAACAGAGAACAATTTAAAGCAGTCATTTTTATTTACAATATTAAATTTTAAAGAATAAACGTTAAAAGTTAATTAAAGTAAAATAATATCAACTAACTTTTCAACTAAAATAAAATGAGTTGCTATTACTTTATCTAGAATGAGAAAAGGTCACTAATAATCTTGACAAAAATGGAACTTGAGAAATACGGTGAGAAGAAGTGCTTTAGCAAGAAGCCACTAGAATTGAAGTCGAGGGTGTTGACCGTATGGTCCACGGGATCACGGTGGCCACAAAGTGTTATATTATAACAGGACCATTTAAACCATAGTTTTTTCCTTGAATGAACAATCATCATGAACAACTCTTTGATTGCAGCTGCACAAGTTGGAGACATAGACCTGCTCTACAAACTCATTCAGATGCAACCCTATGTGTTGGACCACATCGATTTCGTGCCATTTGTTGATACTCCACTGCATGTTGCAGCTGCTGCAGGCCATGCCAGTTTTGCCACTGAGGTCATGAGACTCAAACCCTCCTTTGCATGGAAGCTCAACCACTGTGGCCTCAGCCCCATGCATCTTGCTTTGCAGAACAAGCATCAGAGAATGGCGTGTCGCTTTGTGGAGATCAACAAGGACCTCGTGAGGATCAAAGGGAGGGAGGGTCTCACTCCTTTGCACTTTGCAACTCAAACTGGGAGAGCTGATCTTGTGGCTAAGTTCTTATCGGCTTGTCCGGATTCCATTGAAGATGTAACTGTTCGAAGTGAGACCGCGCTGCATATTGCTGTGAAACATAACCAGTTTCAGGTTTTGGAGATCTTGCTTGGATGGCTTCAGAGAAACTGCCAAAGACATGCTCAGAACCGGGAGAAAAGGGTTCTCAACTGGCAGGATGAGGCTGGCAACACCGTTCTCCACCTTTCTGTTCTCAAACTCCTCCCTCAGGCATGACCATATACATCTATCCTTCAATTCTTTTCTTTTATTTGTTCTTGAAAATCTTATATAAGATACACTGATTTTGTAAGGTTAAGTTAACCTACCGTCTTACAATATTTTAGTGTGTTAAAAATCTCATATTAACTAAAAATAAAACTTTTTAATACTAGTAATACAAATCTAACCTTACAAATTAATTTTATAGAATTACAAACTGATTTTATAATATTGAATTAGGGTTTAAAGTTAACTAGCCTTAGTTTGAAGTATAATCGAGTTTTGAATATGAACGTGCATTTGATATTGTTTGTGCAGGCGGTTAAATTGTTGATAGACTGCAACATAGACATAAACGCCAAGAACTTCGAGGACTCAACAGCGTTGGACATAGTTGAGATTAACCAAACGGAGGCACAGAGTGTGGAAATCAGAGACATGTTACTGAGACGTGGAGCTTTACGTGGCTTTTTACTTTCTACTAAAACACTGGTGGAAGAGCTACGACAAAAAATCACGTTCAATGAGAAAATAGCAATCTCGGTGACACGCCTGAGAAAGAGAATATCAAACGACACACGCAATGCTTTGTTAGTGGTGGCCATTCTCTTCGCAACAAACACGTACGAAGCAGTGCGTAGCCCTCCTGGTGGAGTCTACCAAGGAGGAGGCAGTGCCATAACCTCTGAGAGCACATCATTCCAGCACAGTGAGTACGCAGCAACGCAAGAAATCGTTGGGAAAGTGGTGATGAAAATGCAAATATTCAATTGGTTCTGGTCCTTCAACACATTCTCCTGTTATCTTTCCATTTTGATGATATGTTTTCTGATGCCACGAGGAAGAATCAGTGTTTTCGTGACCTTTCCACTTTCTATATTTTCTGGGTGCTACGTGTTCTCCATGTTAGTGATATCACCCAGTTTCAGGTTAAACACTGCCACCGTGGTTCTGCCATGCGTGTTTACGCTGTTCTACTGTTGGGGAAGCTCCATATACCTTAGATTAGCCAAAAAACTCAAAATGTACGCTCATAAACCCAAGGACACGTTCAAGTTCGTAGGAGGAAACAGATGGTAATCATAAAAGTTCGTAAACACCAGAAACTAAGTTATTGTAGATTATGGAAAAATGTTTCAGAAAATAGATTTTTTTCCCCCTTCATTTTTTAATTAACATCTGTAAAAATTTACTATTTTGGTGTAATTTCTCAAGGAAATTACCGGATTTGGTGACATTGTCAAAAAAATTACAAAATTGGATTATTTGTGGTTGGAAAACACCATTTCTACAGGAGCAGTATTCAACCTTCACCGTTTTATTTCTTGCAACAGATAAATTGTATTTTTCTACACGACTTCATTTTGTATAATTTTTCCATACTGAAGTCGTTAGTAAATACAATTTCAATACAACAAAAATAAATAAATCACACCTAATTACGACTTCGATAAAAAGAAGAGAAAAATAAAATTCGTACTTTCCAAGCACAAATAAGATCTCAATAATAAAAAAGGGTAGAAATCAGTGATTAATAAGCACGAATTCAGTAAAAGAAATAAAAATATGTTTACCAAATGCCACTTCAATAATACTCTTTTTTCTTTATTTTAAACACTCTTTTATTTTGCTTCAAAGAAATAAATTTTACAAATTTCATTGGACCAAAATTAAATATATTTATTCAATTTAAAATTATTTATTACACTTAAGAAAAATATATATCTGCTTCAATTAGTTATTAAAAACAAGTTATTACAATAATTTTAATTTCGTAAATACGTATATAT
>Ga0123340_1004073_pt1 | contig 13793 bp, 5 predicted proteins | sample SirMexnodulemix_FD_89961 | JGI IMG/M metagenome (GOLD analysis project Ga0123340, IMG submission 89961) | Root nodule microbial communities of legume samples collected from Mexico - Siratro Mexico nodule mix | ecosystem: Host-associated > Plants > Roots > Nodule | place: Mexico: Nepantla... | reverse complement strand
TATTAATATTTTTTATATCTAAGGAATCAATGTAAAATGTTATGAACTTTTTACATCATCCACATTAATATTGATTACAAAAAGTGTGTAAACCTCCAAGAACTTATGTAAAATTTCATTTTTGTACTAATGTCATTTTATAGATAATTCATAATTTTTTGGTTTTGGAATTTCTTAGTGATAAAAATTTAAATTGCTTAAAAGATATTTTAATTTTTTAACAAAATTTGTTAAGCGGTCAATATGATGATAAAAAAAAATAAGAATTTAACTTCTAGGTTTTAACCTTATTCTTAGGAAATAAGTGATATTAGTCTTGCTGATTGAATATAATTAAAATATTATTTTCCAACTAGAGTTAAAATTATAAAATCAACTTACGGTGATTAAGAAAAAAATATTGAATTCAAAGTAAAAACAATTAACTTAAATAGTTAATTAATCTTATTGGAAAGAAGAAGAAAAATTATATGAAGTCGACAATTACGTTAACCTTTAACAATAAGATATTTATTGTTCGTGTCTTTACAATTATGTCAGTCACTATATTAATATCTTTAACTATTCTTACTGGTGGATGAATGTTGTTTGTTGTGGAGTTGAGATATCGTTACACCTTTAACCTTAAATTTATAAAATTTTGTTATAACTTTTTTGTTTTGCAACCCATTCAAATTGTATATTTGCGTTAAGTGTTTAATAACTTTAATGTCAATATAACTTAATAATGTTGACTTATTGTTTTAAAAATATGCGATTCTCTTTTTAAGTAATTTTAATTTTTTCTTAAATGAAAATTCTTCTTCTTAATCTAGTCTATTGAAATAAAACTAAAAGAACAAAAATATACTTAAAAATAAGTCTTATTAAATTAAATAAAATAAACTAGTAAAAGCTAACCTAAATGAATGATAAGTGCTTAAATAAAAATTATATTTAAGATAAAAAAATATATATTTGGCACTTATCAAAACACACCAAACATAACACTTTTTTTGTCTTAAAGCAAAACAGAACTAAACGTACAAAATTATTCTTAAAAAAACTAGACATCTTAAGAAAATCCAAGTCAAGCAATTTTCTCAATCAATTAGGTAAGCGCGTAATAAACACAAATCTTATATATTCGTATAAAACTTACCTTATCACTACATCATATTAACTTTGTTGTCTAATATAATTATTAGTACTATTATTATTATGATTATGATTTCTATGATTAATAAAATAATATTATTAATATTAATCAAAATTTTAACATTAATAATATTAAGATTAATAATCATTTTAGCTGTTAAGATTTTTTTATGGCTAGTCTAAATAGAATTTTTCAGTTCTTTATTTCATGATATACCTGTTTTATTTATTCCTTCACTTTTTGTAGAAAATAATTGATTCTGATATCAAAATTGTACCAAACTATGTAACAACATTATAATATTTTACTTCTTCTAACAGATATTTGTTCAAGGTTTTGAACAAGTATTTGAATGTTAGTTACTTGAAATATTGAATTCATTCTTTAATAAAAAATTTAACATATTATTATTCCTCATAAAACCATTGAGCCCATTGAAAATGAGTATACACATACTGATTCTTCCTGCATTTCCATACTGTCTTCCTGCACCTCCATAATTTTGAATATTCCCATTTTAGCCATGAGAAAAAGACGAAAATACCTTTATTATTGGAGGACTAGGTTAAAGGCAAAGGAGAACATGGAGGTTCTGATTTCGTGCACATTTATGGAGGTACAAGTTTGGGCAATCAAAGGTAGAGGAAGAGGGATTGCAAAGGTGGAAGAACATTGTGTTGGAGGCTGTAGTTGTTGAGGGGGAGGGATTTGAGAGCTTCTTTGTTCGTCATCGATGGTAACTGTGTTTCAAACTTTTTTTCTCTTCGTGGATTGTCCAATCCGCAATGATAATACTTTTTTTAATGAATTACGGATTGCACAAACCGTAATACAATTAAAAAATATTATCATTGCAAATTGTACAATTCGTAATTATTTTTTCTGCACCTTCATTATTGCGGATTGTAGAAACCGCAATTGATTTTTTTTTTCAATGAATTGCGGGTTGTATAATCCATAAGTCTGCAATACAATTAAAAAAAAATTATTATTGCGGGTTGTACAACCCGCAATTTATTTATTTATTTTTATTATTGCGGGTTGTACAATCCGCAATTCAAATAAACTTTTTTTAAATGAGTTACGGGTTGTACAACCTGCAATACAATTAAATTTTTATTATTATTACGGGTTGTACAACCCTCAATTTATTTTAAAAAGGAGGTGCTGAATAAAAAGAGTGAAGGGTAGAATTGGATTAAAAAAATTTAAAAGGGTAAAATCGTAAATTCACATTTACTATAGAGGTGTAAGAAGACAATATGGAGGTGCAGGAAGAATCAGTCACACATACTTGAGTCTGTATTATATGTGACCCATTTTCATGGATACGTAGATCTTTTTTAGTACTCTTTTTATACTAACAACACCCCTTAAACCTAGGATGACTCAATAATAATAATAATAATAATAATAATAATAATAATAATAATAATATTGATAATAATTATAATAATAATAATAATAATAATAATAATAATATTGATAATAATAACAACAATAATAATATTCACATTATTAATAATATCATCGATATTAATATTAATATTAATAGTAACATTATTAATGTTAATAGTATTATTATTAACATTAATAATAATAATATTTACATTAATAATAATATTAATATTAGTAATATCAACATTAATAATAATAATATCAATACTAATAATATTAATATTAACAACAATAATGCCATTAATAATATTATTATTACATTAATTACAATAATGATATTTACATTAATGATAATATTTATAATAATGTTAATAATAATAATAAAGTCAATAATAATAACAATACCAATATTATTAATATTAATACTAATAATAATTATAATAATAATAATTATGATAATATTAAGAACGTTGATAATAATGGTAATGTAAATATTTGTATTATATACAAATTTACAAATGGATTACAAATAATATTCTAGATACAAATCCACGTACAATGTTGATTTTACAATGTGAATCTCTATATAATGTTGATTTTACATATGAACGTGAATCTGTATGTAAAATTTCATATGTAATATAAATTTTATATACAAATTTTATCCTATGTAATTTACGTACATAATTTACAATTTTTTTAACTTTTATGTATACATTTGAGTTCCAACTTCAAATAATTTGGGTATTTTTTTATAAGAGATTGTTATTAATGTTTGAGTATAAAAAAGACCACTTATAAGTAAGAGATTGTTATCAATGTTTGATTACAAAAAAGACCACTTAATCAATCTCACAAAGACTACTTCTTCTAGCACCTCCATAATATTTTCCTGCATTTCCATAAATTTTAAAATTCCAATTTTAGACATGTGAAAAAGATAGAGTTGCCCTCAGTGTAAGAAAAATAGGTTATTGGAGGCGATGATTTTTGAAAATTGTAATTATGCACGGAGGTTGAAGGTTGCAGTAGTGGGGGCAACGATTGAAGAATACATGTTTACAGATTTTTGAATTTGTAAGTCTTAATTTTTTTTTTAATTTGCCTTACGAATTGTATAATTCGTAAAATAATTTAAAAAAAAATAAGACTTATGGATTGTAGAATCCGAAAACCATTTTATAAAAAATACATGTTTATGGATTCTACAATCCGTAAGTGAATGGAGTGAAGGGTATTGTTGTCATAATTTCACGTTTAGTATGAATAGAAAGAAGCAATCTCTCACAAATCCTTTATCTTTATTAAATATGACCTGTGTATACAACTTCAATACATTGATTTTGCAACCTCCATTATAGTTGTAAGATGATGAAAAATGGTACCATGACATTGACGAGAAGTAAAACAAACTCTTCAGTCCAACAAAAAAGAAAAAGAATGGAAAGAAGATGACATAGGCAACTACATAAAAGCAACAAATCTCAACCCACTAATTTTGCCACCATACAATTGTTTCAAGGCTTTCTACACCCTGACAGGAAAGGATAGAAGTGTTTTATATATAGTGATTCTGATTCTTGGTAGTTGGTCGCTGTTTTTACAAGTTGTGAAATTTTGTTTAGGTTTTATTTGGATTTGATTTGAGATTGATTTGGATTAAATTTTGGTGAAGAATTTGGTTATATGTAGTGTTGTTGGAAAGATAATTTGCAACGGTTTAGGACGAACGACAGTGATTTATAACAGTCATAGACATAAAACGACAGTGATTTAAAACGGTCAGATACGGAAATCAAGTTAGAGGTTCGTGATTTTTCTTCATTCTAAAAGGATGATTCCGAAAATCTTCCAGCTGGAATGAAAAAAAAACACTTCCAAAAAACCCTTTTCGAAATGTAAAAAAAGAAAAAAAAAATCCCAAAAGCCTTTTCCGGAATGCATTTTCTTGCTTCCAAAACACCCTATTGCCACTCCCAATTGACTTCCCAAAAATCCTTTCCGAGTTATCTTTGGACTTCCGAAAAGTCTATGGTACAAACAATATATATTAGCAAAGCATGGATAGAACACAGGAGTTTATCAATGAAAAGTGATATATCAATACAGTTCCAAAAATGGTTGTTATTCTCCCATTATTATTAAGTAGCCTAATATTTAATATAAACCTTTATTTGGTATATCACTGAAGGCAAATTTCCAATTTCAAATAAAAAGTAAAATATTAAAAACAAAGAATCTGCACATAGATTGTCTAAAATAATGTAACATATATAGTTGCATATACTAAAGCCAAAACAACATATACCACTGCCACAAACATTCGGATAGAAATTTGCATGGATGAAAGGCAGAAATTCAAATAACACTTTTTGCAGTATTTCTTCATAAAACTCTACAATAAAATGTTGCCCTATATATTCATGATGCTGTTGTTTAAACTTTAAAGTAACCCTTGTCAAAAACTGGTGAAAGTGATATGAGAAAAGAGTACCTGTGGCCGCAACATATTACTGCCAACAGATAGAAGACATGTCTCAAAAATGGAGGCATGTAAAACTAAAAGCAACTCCAACTGTCAGATTTTCATAGTTGTTGGCAAGTCTTCAAAAAACATGTTTCATCTCCTAAATTGATCCTACACAAAACCAATCTTTCAGGTTCCATTTTTCACTTCCAAAATCAATGGTTGTTCAAAATTCTCAGGAGAGAAACATCCATTGATCCTGAAACAAAATTGTCAATTCACAATCTCGAGAAAGATTGAGATGTGACTGACCATTCACTTGCTTTTGCCTGTGGATTTTTTGGGTGATAACAAGGTGAGGCCTCGAGATTTTGGTGTTTGATGTCCAAACACTTTCCTCAATGGTGTGAACTCTGATTCGTCATCATCACTATCAATGTTATCTGGGGTATGCCTATTCTGATATGCTCTCTGCTGCAGAAGAAACACATTGAAATAGTAGCTCACCAAATCTTCTCTGCTCTTCTTAGAAAATGTTTTGAAGAGATAATCCCAAAAACATTTATCAAGTGAAGCAGGGTTTGATTTCACCACCTCCTTGAACTTCTTCTCATCTTCATCTGTCCAAAAACTTCTAACTGCTTCACCTACCTTGTCAAAATGCCATTGGAAAAAAGCCTCACCCAGTTCCATCTTAACTTTAAACCTTTTTTGAGCAATATGAAACCGGACACACTCAACAGAACCTTCTACTGGGCACCCACATGAATCTTGCCTTCCTTTTCCAATGGGGTCCCTTTCAACAAGACACCCTTTGGAATTTACCAATTTTGGAGGCCATATTTCAGTCCCCAACCACTTGGAATCACTCTCACAAGTGGGGCCAGTCCATTGTGGCACTTCAGCTTGATGATTTGGCCCCACAGGGATGTGCACTCGGGCACACTTATCAAGACTTGAGAGTGCAGAACAGGACTCAAGTAACTTTTTGTCCACTCCATCTTCAGCTCGAGAACTTGGGGTTCTCTGCAAACCTCCACGAGTTCTTGATCTAGATGAAGAAGAAGAGACTCCATCAGATGAAGATTTTCCCAACAAAGACCTCTTATCACATTGCAACCTCTGTCTAAAATTGTACATTGCCCCAAGGCGTTCATCATACATGGAAGGATGCATCCTCTGAGTCTACAAAATGGCATAACATTTTGGTTTTAATTTAACACCACAGTTATGTATTCAATTTTCACGACACTTGAACATTTTTTAAACTAATGTAACATTATGTCAGAGAAAATTTTACATTGAAAATAAATAATTTCTCACTAAAAATATAAAAGTTAAAAATTGAATTAAGTAACAAGACATCAACAATAATAAATTCTTTCAACAACAAAGATTTAACAATAATTTAGAGATTGAATTGTTTTGAGATAAATTTAAAAAACTGAAGGATTAGAATTATGTAGTAAGATACTAATGAATTCTCACCATAAATAAGATATTGATAAATCTAGTATAAATTGTAATAAGATAAAAATAGAAATTTTAAATTTTCTGCAATAACTTGTTCTTCTTAGTATATGGCCAAGAAAATTATGAGACTTCAAATTTGATGAAACATAAGTGTCGGCTGATTGATATCAATATGAATTTAGATTATTCTCGTCTTATATCATAGTTATCAATCACAGATAGCAGAAGGTAGCCACTAACTTTGAAAACAGTATAGCAAGATGTCCACTATTTTAAAAATTATAATACTAACTAAATAATTTATACTAAAGAAGTACACATAAATGCTTAAATAACAAAACAAAAACCGAAAACTAAAGATATTCATGATAAATAATAAGTCATAGTTTACAGACTGACCATAAATCTATAAGCAATAACAACATAGTAATGAAGTTGTAAAAAAAATATGATGGTGAAATTAATACAAAAAGTGAACTACAGAAATGGGTGGGGGGAGCCTAAAGAAAAATGAAAGACATGATAAAAAATAAAAGTCCTATAGTGAGTGAAGGAATAGATTTCAAATAGAGGTAAACTTTTGAAGTATATTTTACCCCAAAAGAAACCCCAAACAATGGTGTTCCATAAATATGGATTTCTGAAGCCTGTATTAGAGTTGTGTCTATATAGCAATTATGAACAAATAAATAAATTAGTAAATTATAGGGAAAATAATTTAGAAGCACACCATCCATGATTTCCACATGTAAATATAATAATTATAATGCCAATAGCGAAAGGGCGTAAACCAGAAAATATCGATAATAATAGTTACCAAACAAAAAAATGCATAAAGACATCTATTTGATAAGATAATCGGGGAAATAAATTTATCCAAAAATTATAAAGATTTATTTCCATGATGTATGGTCTCAATTCAACAAAAACAATAACATAGAACCCTATACTATAGTTCATAATTCATTAATGATCTGCATGACAAAACAAACAGAACATGGTATTTTCATGTTACCTGCCAACTAAGTTGTTCACTGACTGTCTCAAAATCTTTCTTCAGATAGACTGCTTCTCGAAACATCAAAGCCTGCTTCCACATCTCCTGATCACTGCAAGACTTCCACTTAGACCTTTCAGGAATGGAACCAACTGCAGGATCACAGGGACTTGTAGCAATGCTGGTAATCCAAGTTAGCATATCTGAAATAGACTCTCTCTTCCTCTTGTGACCAAATTTCTCTTTGTCAACACTAGATGGATCCAATATCAAGACTTCATCACTACCGCCGTCGCCGTCGCCGTCTTCGTCTTTATTGCGGCTCTTGCTTCCTTCTGAGAATCTAGGCATGTCACTTTCTGCATCGGATGCATCTACAGTTAATAATTTGCTCTCATCAAACTCTTCTAGTATATCCATTTCAGTATTAAATCCGCAAGATTTTACTATAATAGGCTCACCGGTCTCATGGTCCTCCAGCATGTCCAAATCAACAAGTCCTGACCTCCTAACTTTCTTGGCCTCATTGGAATCTGGATTCACCCCATTCACCCTATTAGTACATGCATTATCAAATTCATCCCCAATAGAATCTGAATTCTTGTCTTTCATACTATTACTACCACATGACTTACTCCCATCTAGATACTCATATGCACTCTCCTGTTCAACCCCATTGGACTCTGGTTTCACACACTCGACTCTATTACCACCACTGAACTTCCTCCCATCCGGACAGCCACTCTCCCTCCTCTCAAGTTCATCTCCCGCCTCCTCCTCACCAGAATTGTCCAGCACGGATTCAGTGTGTGCCTCCATCAAATGCTTGTGAAACTTAACTCTATCATCCTCTACACCACATCCAGCAAACTTGCTACCAGCAACAACATTCTTGAAACATGTCTCTAGAGCACTCAAGTGTTTGCTGTACACAAGTTCCACAGAGGAACCAACCTTCACACCCAACCCATACTCTTCCCCCACCAAATCCCACAACCTATTCTTACATACAGCATCATAACCACCTTTCTTCTTCACCACCAAGAAAAGTTTATACAAATCCAAAGGATCCCCGTTACCCATCATTCAAGACACGGATCTGTTTCAGAAACAACCCACAAAGGAATTGATCAAAACAGCGTGCACCCTTATCAGATAAACCTACAAACACACTTGCATTATCAGCTTCAACTTCAAACTAATTAAGGGGATTTAGCTAGATCAAAACCAACCCCATCAACAAACCACATCATTCTGCTATAGTTGTCACATTCAAATTATAAAATAAATAAATGATCATGTAAAGGTTCCATTTTTATCTGCCCACCGCCTACAAAAGAACGAAAAAAACATAAAGGAAACCTAGGTATACAAGCATTCAAGGTGGGGAACTGAAAAAGGTACCGATTGAGAATCATGGGTCATGGCTTTTGAAGAAAGGAAGCTATGTGCTTTCTCTATCTACATCGTTAGAGAAAGGGGGAGAGCCAGGGACAGAAAATTTTCGGAGTCCCGCGCTTTGTTTATGTGGCTAATAGTCCAAAAAAAATTGCAGATAGTGTATTTTGGAAGAATGAAAGAGGGGCCAAAGTTCAAGTTTTGAACAGATGCAGACCCTCTTCTTCAAAATCCAGGAGGGTTTTTGAAAATCTGAAAATGAAAATGGCTTGGGAAAATTAAAATAAGAAAAGGGTTTTCTGAATTTTCGGGACAAAAAATATTTGTGAAAGGAACGATTCTTAATTTTTGATTGGAAGTAAAAATAGATAAAAATAAGGACTTTTCATTGGAAGTGAAAAAGAAAGAAAGATAGACATACCAGTGTGTCACAAAAGAAAAAACTTGAGAGAATGCTTCCACAACCAACCTAATGTGACCTCACTTGTGTTTAGCACCACCAACTTGTCCCTTAATTTGCCAAATCCCCTATTGTATTTTTTTTTCTTTTCTTTTTGTCTAAATCTCTTTTTCTCTTTATTTTCCAAAAACAAAAGTGTTGTTGAAAGAATAGAGAGAGTGAGAGAGGGAGAAGAAAGAGGGATTTGAAGAGTTTTACATTTGAAAGAATGAAGGGTTTTTTTGGGAGAGAAGTCTAATGTAAAACTACCTTTTTATATATTTTTATTTGGTGTGGTTTCATTAACCATGGTTACTATTTAACTTAGGTTGAGTTGATTTTAGGTTGAGTTGATTTTTGAATAGGTGGATAGTGAATTGTGTTTAGGGATTAAAAAATAAATGGTAAAAAAGATAAATGAGTAATCAAAAGTGTATCATGAACACAAATTGGATGTTATATCAAAGTGGTTGATTATTAATGACATTTATGATATTTAAAAAAAATATATAAATACTAATTATTTACTATTTTCTCAGCTTTGATTTACATATAAATAAGTAGTGTGGTATTACAAAAATAAATAATTATTATACTTTTTAATATTTATGTGGTTATTTTTTAATTTATCATGCAATTTAAATTGAAAAATATTTTACATTTCACATCAAAGGAATAAATGTTTCATATGTAAAATTACATAAAAAATATTATAAAAAGATAAATTCAATATAACAATAATTTCAATTAGGAGAAATAAAAAATATTGTTAAAAGATAATTAAAAAATAAATTTGATTAGTACTCAATTTTTAAATTGTATATAACTACTTTTAGTTAGTGGAGATTTTTTTTTTACTTATTTTTCTCTTTTATAAGTGTTTATGAAATTTGATGAGTATATTTTTACTCACACCTTTATAATTGACGTTCTTATAATGTAATTGAGAATAAATCTATTGTTTTAAATAAAATTTACCTAATCAGGATTAATTAGATTTTAATTGAGATTATTGGTTAAATTTTAATTTTAAACATATTCTCTTACTTTTCTTGTTTCTAATTATTTGCAAAGATTTTATGAGTTTCAAATCCAATCAAATCTTGCATAAAGATATTATTCAGAATTTCTACAAAGATAATCCTCTGTAATTCTTAATTGATTTAAAACAAATTTGTTATGTCAATGGACAATGACATAATCTATTATATGATAGTTCTTGCTAAAAGATGTTCAAACTATAAGAAGAATCAAGAACAACAAACGAACTAATAACACTTGGACCAGACATATATTTTAAGATGGTTTTTTATAGAACACAATAGATGATGTCTGAATGTTCACTAAGACATTATAACTAAAAGTTTTGTTGGAAATAAAATGTTGAATGGACAATCAAACAATGAAAAATATGGCATGTAGTACGAGGAAAGAAAGAATCAATACACAAAGTCATTAAGTAAGGAGAAACCAAAAGTCCTATTGACCTTAGACAATACTATGAATGAACATATTGAACAATATCTTCATCGTATAAAGGAAGCAGAGACAAGTGCAAAGTGACATCAAGCATAATCTATAAAGGCTTAGGGAGTTTCTAAACCTTATATTCTTAATTATTACACAGCGTCATATATTTCCAAATTACTTTTTGAAAATAGTAAATTAATGTTTATTCTTTAATCAGACTATCTCATGCTTGTTAATATTAATAAAAATGATTTTTGATATAAATTCATTTAAGTCTATTATGATTTAACACTCAAAATTTAAACAAAAAAGTTTGGAATTTATATTTATCTCTAAATAGAATTTGAGAGATTATAATTTGAAATTATCTAAAGCGATTATTTGATTGACTCAGATACATAAATGCAAATCATAAGTAGTCAATCACATTCAAATAATTTTCATAATGGATCGAAGCATTGCAAGAAGCACTTGATACAATGTAAAAGAAATTCAAGTGTCTACAGATTTGATGAGACAAAGTAAAATGAAAATTGTGGAAGTACAATTTAAGAAGACTGACAGAACGAAGACAAGCTACAGTCACGAATCCCACAGATGATTCAAGAATGAACAAATAAAACACAAAAGTGAACATTTATATATGTTGCAAAGAAGGAAAGAATCGAAGAGCTTAATTATATGATAAAGATGTGAATATTACACTTAATAAGGAGAAGAACGAGACTCGTAAATTAAAGATTTCAATACATCAAGTCTTAAGGTTCAAAATTGTTGCACATATGGAAAGATTTCAAATGAATTGAAAAAAATCATTCAACGCATTAAAAAATAAAATATTAAGTAGTGTAGAGGATTTCGGTAACAGAAGCATTTGTCATCATTCTAAAAGCTATATAAAGACCATTGAAGATGAAGGAAAGAGGGCTAACATGAGATTAAAAAATAACACACGAAAAAAATTCAAGAGAAACATTATGAGTGACTTCATTGTTTACATCTTGCATTGAGAGCAAATTACAGAGGGTTGTGTGCTTAACCATTGTAAATTCTTTACTTTGTGAAGTATACCCTGTGAGTTTTGATTGTTTTCTCTATTAAGAGAGTTCTTATCATTTGTTGAGAGTTCTTGATCTTAAGGGGAGACTAGGTCTGAGTTTTCACCTAAAGACGTTAGAATACTTGTTACTTGAAGAGGTGTGAATACTCGTTACTTAGAAAGGTGCAGAATACTCATTATGGGAGAGAAGTTAAAACTCGTTTAGTGAAATGTCTTGAGCATATTGCTTAAGGGGACTGGACATAGTCTTGATTACAGGGTGAACTGACATAAATCTCATCCAGTTTTCTGTCCCTCACATTCTCCTTTGATATTCCTTATATTTTATTTTTAAATATCTTTAAATTATATATATTCCTTAAACTGAGTTTAGGCTCCATTTATCCCCCTTCTAAAGTCAACTACACCTTCAAAGAAGATAAAGTTTATATAATTACTAAAAGAGTGGAATCTAAAACAAAAATTTGTATATGAATTTCACGAAGACAATCTTTGATACATAAGAAAACATCTAATAATTGTAAGAATAATATTTAAAAATTAAATATAAGTTGATTTCGTGAAAGAAATGAAATTATAAATAGAGATTGGAGAAGGCATGAAGAAGAGAGCACCGCAGCGCCACGTAGTACAAACCTTAGTTTGATTTTCTTTTTTAATTCTTTCTTGTTTTCGTCTTCCTCATGAAAGGCTAATTAACCTCCCTAGTATTAATTCTCTTGTGATTTTAAAGTGAATTTGAAGTTTTCTGTTTAATAAAGTTTTGTTCTTAGTTTCTCTTTAAAAATTATGTCTTATTGTTGATAGAGATTGTAGAAGGCATGAAGAGGAAAGCACCGCAGCATCGTATAACATATATCCTAGTTTGATTTTCTTTTTAAATTCTTGGTTGTTTTTGTCTTTCTTATGGAAGGCTAAACTCCTTTGATTTGATTCTTTTGTAATTTTAGAGTGAATTATAAGGTTTCTATATTCAATAAAGCTTTGTTCTTGATTTCTCTTCAACAATTGCGCCTTAGTGTTGGTCTTCTTGAAATCTATTTTTTGAAAAATTAATTGTTTTTTAATGCGGGTTGAAAATTCAATTGTTTTTTCTTAAGTAGAGTTATTGGTTAATTCACGTAATCTTAGTTAATTTCTTGTAAGCTTAGTCAAGAGGTAAAAGATAAACATCTTATTAAGTACATGCTTGGAGACGAGGTGAGATATCGAATAAATTAGTAGGCATTCTTTTATAAGATTTTGTTGAATTTGATTTACATATGAAGAGAATTAAAGGATATTAATCTTAAAAAAATCAAGGAAGAATTTGTTATAAGTGTGAAACTTAACCATAGACACAATTTAAAAAATAATAAATGAACAAATTTAGGTTACATTAACTATATATTATTTTATTTTACAAATTTTATTGTCTCCAAACTTCATTCTTTCATATCCTTTAATTATTTTTTTCTAATTTTCTGTGAAGTCATTTTTTTTCTTCAATAAAAAAAAGTTATAGTTTAAAAGAAAACAAAATTTAAGATGATCTAACTCGACCATAGTGTGATATTATTAGAACTTTTTTTTACCTCAAGCTAATTTTCCTTTTTTTTTTTCCCTTTTATGATTGGCATGTATGTATTTTATTATGCATGTATAGATTAATATCTATTATTTTAATTTCTAAAATTATTTACCAAATACTAATGAATAAGATTGTATGAGCGTTTGGGTTAGTAAAAACATTAATTAAAAATAATGTATCAAACATAACTAGAAAATTCTAAAAGTCAAAATAATATTTTATAAGAATAAGCTTTCAAAAAACTCTCATTTCAATACATCACAAAAAAGGAATATTTCTAAAATACAGGTTGGATCTAGATCAAAAGTTATAAATAATTAAAATAATAATAATTATAAATAATTAAAGTAATATTAATTATAAATAATTAAAGTAATATTAAT
>Ga0123340_1004071_pt1 | contig 13795 bp, 6 predicted proteins | sample SirMexnodulemix_FD_89961 | JGI IMG/M metagenome (GOLD analysis project Ga0123340, IMG submission 89961) | Root nodule microbial communities of legume samples collected from Mexico - Siratro Mexico nodule mix | ecosystem: Host-associated > Plants > Roots > Nodule | place: Mexico: Nepantla... | reverse complement strand
CTTCTATGAAGATTTTAAAATGTGTATATTTTGAGGTACTTTAGTTAGTTATGAAAGTTTTGTTTCTTGAGTAATGAATGACCCTCTCAGAGAAATAGATAAATAAGTTGGATTTGATTAATCTGCAATGAGCAAGTGTAAAGTAAGAAATAGTAGTTGATGAGGAGATCAATAATTGATTTTCTTATATTTGTATTGGACAAGAATGAAGTGTTAATAGTTAATTTTCTTATTAATAGCTCGAATTATTTTGTTTCTTTTTTAAGTGTGCTGTCTGTTCCTTCGAGAGAAACTAAATACAAGTAAGTTATGTCTCAATATCCCTTTTCTTGTGATCCCTATCTTTTTGCAAATTCATTTATTGGTTGCCCAGTTTCTGAATTGCATTTACTATTTGTTAAAGATGAAGATGAGATGCGAGAAAACGAGAGAAAGTTTTGTTTGTTTCTGTTTTTTGCCCTCATACTTCTCTGTTCTCTAACTAACACACTCCCCCCTTTTTACCAAATTGATAAGTGAGCCTTTTACACGGAATGAGCTAAGCGTCAATTATGGGTAGGCCTTAAACATTACTTGAGATTGATTTTGGCCATTTTGTCAAAATTGAAGTGTTTACGTTTTTGAAATTTGACAGGAAAGAAGTTCCATTTGGCTGATAAAGCACTAACCCGTCAAACTTCTGATAAGAAACGATGTCATAAAACACGTCAAAAGGGCACTAAAATTGCCTAAAGAAGGCGAACTTTTTAAAAAATCTATTATCTTGTTTTTCATATGGATCTTCCCTAGTCCACTTTTGAATCTTGCGTGCGTCAAGCTTTCGGTGGCTTTGTCAGCTAAGAAACCATACTCTGGCATAGTGAAGAACACTTCCTTTGAAACCCAATATTCTGGTTTTTCTTTAGTAACTGTCGTGTAAAATGTTAGGACATTATTTGACAAATCTTTATTTAACATTTTTTATACTAACATAACTTGTGTCTTTTTGTCCTCTAGAATGCGTATAATATGGAGTGGACATGTTCTAAAGGTATCTATCTCGAACCATTTTCTTAACACATTTTAGCATTGGTAAAAGTTTGAGTTTTCCTAAAAAAAAAGTTCTCTCAATTTTTTTAAAACAAAAATGTGTTTAATAATTTATTGTTCGTGTTATGGTGTAGGATACTAAAAATTGTTGTATGATATTGGAAGAACGACAAAAATAGGTGCATTACTGGGTTTCGATGCCTTTATTGGATGCCTTTATTGAATACAAGAGAAGAATGACATGATTACTTGAAGTACCCTTGTTTCCCACATTTTCTAGACCCTCTAGTATTTCACTGATTTGAGTGTTAAATATCTTCTACAAACACCTACACCAGTTCTGAAATGGAGCCTTGTTGCATTGTAGTTAGAGAAGAATATATTGAAGCTTTTAAAAACAAGCATGCAATCAATAAATTGCTTTTCCATAATTGGATGCTACTCAATCAAACCAAGCTAAAACAACATTCAATTTTTAGTATTTTCCTTTAGCCACCTTTTTTTTTATTTCATACATAATATATTTTGTAATAAAAGCACTTAAATATAAGATTAAAACTCGACTTTAGCTTTTAAAAAATGTGTGTATATATATGTTATTAATTTAGTCACATAAAATAATTCTATAATTGAATCTCTAATATTTGAACTTTTTTTGTTTTGTTCCTCTATTATTTATTTGATTTTACCAATGTTAAAAACTGGTTTATCGTTGTATATATGCCATGTGATCTCTTAACATTCTATAGTAATTATAAATGAGTGATTAAATTGATAAATGAGTTTAAGAATAGTTCATAGGTAATTTAAAATAATTTTACATGATCAACTACTTAGAAATCATTACTAATATGATTTTAAAATGATTATTATAAAGATTAACAACTTATCATAATTAACTTTATTTAAAAAGTGATTGTTATAAAAATTGGCAACTTGTCATATACGATAATTTGTGATTAAATAGCAACATAAAACTAGTTTATAGTGTACATGTCTGACCTATTTTTGCTTAATAAATAACATACATCTTTAGCAAAACAAGGTTATATTCTAAGTATAAACAAGTATAAAGATACTTTAAGGAGCATAATTTTTGAAGTTAAATTATTTGTTGGCATATACCAACAGGTGTAAAACAAAAATAAAAAGGACCTAGGACCTTGGCATATGCGGTTCGAGAACTAGTATAGAACACAAAACCAGTGCAAGGCCAGTTCTTGGCATCGCAGTGGGGACTCTGGATTCCTCGACAGTAGGTTCTGCTTCAAAATTGACATGCTTTTTTTATTATTATTTATCCCTCACCCTGTCTCTCATATTTTAAGGATATCCTCTGCATAAAGATGGAATATGTATATGAAAAAAGTTGTGGCTATATCGTCTCCTCTATGACATCTGTGTACAAACTTCTCATTCATTTTTCTTGCTATAATGTACGTTTAGATATTTTCTTTTTCTTAAATACTAGTACAGAAGTTATAAATATATAAATTACACTTTTTCCATAAATTAAAATAAACTTGTACTTTAATTTTAAGTTATAGGATTCATTTTTCCTTTTATTTTCTCTTTTACGAAAGTTTATAATAGAATCTATGCAGTACTTAGTTTAACTTGTTTCAATTTATTGAAAACAGAGTGATTCACCACCAAATCGTACATATTTAGTAACATTGTTAAAAGGTATACCGATTTAAGAAATTTGATGAAGTTTCCAGTTGAAAATTTTAAGCACAAATATAATGTTTTTAATAATCTTTAATTAGTTTATCGCTATTTTCTACATTATATAGCTCGTCGAATTAAGAGATACTGTGATTTGATTGCGTGAAAGGAGTGTGAACATTTGTTTAGTTTCTTAATTCATGTAACTCAAACAATTGTACACTGCTCTGTATATTCACACTCAAAACATTCGCACACTCTCTGAATGCTTTAAGCTAACAGATGTAAAAATGTTACATCCTTAATGTTCCTTAATCTATATAGTAATGTTAAAGTTTCTTTGAGTAGCCTTGAACAATGATGTGTGAACATTTCACGATGCTCCATACATTAGGAGAAAATCAAAGCTGTGATAAGGAAAGAGAAATATAAAAAAACAATTAAGAGAATCACCGACTGTTTGTAATATTCCACATATCATTACCAGATTAGTCTTACTTGCGCGTTATAAATCTCATATTGCACAGATAGCATCTCTGAATTTGACAAAATGCATCTAACTTTTTTTGTTTTGTTTACTAATCTCTCTTAAGAAACCTCTGTCCACAGAACTGAAAATGAGATTATTAATAGGTGAGAATTACACGATGAAATGGCCAAGCCATTTGTGGTGAAAGCCTGGTCTGTAATATACAAAAAAGAAAGAGTAGTGTTGTTCTGCTCCACAAAAGAAGAAAAAGGAAAAATGGAGAATACAAGAACATGGCTAGAACCAGAAGACTCTCTATACTAAATCGCCTCACAGAGCTTAGAGAAAACTAATTAGAACCTCTTATTTGATGATATGAGGTGCTTGATTTTGCAACTTTGCACACACATATATACTTACTTAGCTACCCTCTCAGAGAAATATGGCTTTAGCCTTGAGAAGCAATGGGGCAAGCTTGTTTTGAACATTGAGTTTGATGACTTCATCAGCACCACCTATGAATTGTTGTCCTATGAAGACGACAGGCACAGTGGGGCGGCAACCTAGCTGGACCAGTGCACTCTCTAGTTGTTGGCCACTTGCCATTTTGTCAACCTCAATAACTGCAGGGTTGGTACCAAAGCCGTATATCAGAGCCTTCACTGTGTGGCCAAGGCAACAACTGCTCTTGCTGAAGATCACCACTGGCTTATCTGCAACAAATGGTGTCAACACATCCATTCTTGTGCTGCAATTGAAATTTTGGTGGGGGGTTACAAGAGGGACTACTAAGTGAATATGTGAGTTTGGTTTGATCTGCTACTAAAACTTGAGATTAAGTGGTCTATTTATACCTGCCTCATTCTGGATAGTTTCACACAGGGAACCTATCTGATAAAAGAATAATACACATTAAAGTTGTGGGCGTCATCAATGGATTCCCAAAACCTACACGGTTAATGCAGCAGAAGTTAATTGCATTTGAATTGATGACAAAGAATACAAAGATATTATTATTATATATTATGTATGAAGTGAAATAAGGGGGCAATGGCATGTTGGGAAATGTAGATGGTAATTGCCCAGGTTCAAATTACTTGTTAATTAGCTTATTTGTTATTATCAGAAGTCTCATTGAAGAAACTTACCTAACAAAATTATCATGCAAAAGAATTCTCGTAAATACTTTTAAGACAAAAGATAATTTCAAACTATATTTTACATAAGATAAAATCAACTTATTTTTAAAAGTTCTTATATAAACTTTTTAGTTTTAACTTGTATAAATTAATCTTAACTTATAAAAGAAATTATTTTAATTTTTAATTTTATATCAATACTTACAGAAAAGTTCATTCAAATCAACTGTAGTCACTGACTAACATGACTTTTCCTTTTCTTTATAAAAATACATAAATATTATAATAAATTAAATGCTTACTTAGCACTTCGATCTCCTCTCTCTCTCTCTCTTCTTATGACACTATATGATTTATTATACCTATATTTCTTTAGTTTCTATCTGTTTCTCTTTCTTAATTTCTATTAGTATATAGATGTCCCGAAAAATATTATTCTCCTACATATGATATATTATTTAACAGTGGGAAAATGATAACTTTATTCTATTCTATTCTCTTCCTTTTTACTCCATTCTGGTTCATCCAATTTCACGATGGTTAGATATCTATGGAAGAGGAAATAAAAAGGCTTAGTTTAAATTAACTTTTGACTTATGAAAGCTTTTCAATTAAAATAAATATTTGATTGAAAGATTATACATGTTCAGAACACAAGGAGGTTAAGTGAAAACGATTCTGATAAACTTTTCCTACTTAATTTTTTATTTTTCATAAATATTTATTTAAATTAGTTAAAAACCATTTATATATCTTCACTCAATTTAAGCCTTTAAAATAGTTTACTCACCATTCTCGATAGCCAAGCTTGAGACCTAGAGGAGACTCTTACTCAAGAAGATAGATATAGATAGATATGCAAATATAAAATCACCCTTCTTTCTTATCATAATAAGATATCTTAATTTTTACCAAACTTTATTGATACAACATACTTTTATCACAAGATAGAGATTTGAATAAGATACAGAAAAGTACATTCAAATCAACTCTAATCATCATCAAACACATATAGAATCAAATTTTAATTTAATTAGTGATCAAATTTGAGTTATGATATATAGATACACGAACTTTATAACTTGTGAAGATGTGAAACCTTGAGAAACAAAACACTGATTCCCAAATTGTTGTTTCCAAGTGACAAAAAATTCATATACTACTAAGTCAATACAGATAAAAACATAAAATGAGATTTTGATATTATCTCCAAAAATACTTTATGAAACTTTTTTCTTATATAATATTTAACTTATTATTAAACTTGTACTCTTACTTCATCCTAATACTATTATATGTAAAAACTACTAAGATGATAATAACCATAATAATACGAATCAAATAATTTCTAAATATATATTATGAGACTGAGAAATTGGAGTTTAGTTTCTATGGTGCAATGTTTGAAAGCATAACTGTGAGAATAGTTAGAGTTTGAAACTGCATAAAGAGAAAAACAGAGACAGAAACAGAGGATGTATCCAACCCAAGTTCTAGGGAATATGAAGCATGAGAGGTACTTGGACATGAAATTTATTTAATTAATGAGTAACACAGTAAAAAGTTAACACAAGTATATATCATAATTTGACTACCCTCCTCTGCTTTTGACACGACAGAGGAGTTGAGTTTATCCAATAGACAAGTAGCAACTTGTTATGTTTTCACAAGATTCGCACCAAAAACCGAAAGCTGAGTTGATACATGAAAGATTGTGAGAGAAAATCAGTTTTATTTATTTATTTATTTATTATGGAGACTATAGGTGGCTGTGGCTGGCCTTTGATTTCATGAAACTCCACATAATGGCCGTACAGGAATTGGAGAAAAGAAAACGCACCGAATTTTCCCTTTTTGCAATTTGTATTGCTATAAAAGGGTGAAGGAATATACTAGGAAGATGTTCTGTAATCCCATGCAAAAGAGAAATCTTTCATTTTAAATATTATTATTCAATTAAAATGTTGTAACATTTGGACACCCTTATTATCATTTTTCCCCTACAATGTACCCTTTTTAATCACCGGCTTACTATCTTTGGTGCTGCATCAAATCTTAGTCAACTCAAAACTATTCTCATTTTGGGATACTTAGCACCTTATTAATCAATTAATATATTTTTAATCAATAAAATTTGAGACCATATTGTAATATAGATATGACTTGGACAATGCTTTTTCTTGAGCATCTTCTTTTGAATGGGATTATGCAGATCTTGTTTCTCAAGCCAGAAAAAAATCTGGCACAAAACCTAACAAAGAAAAGATAAAAATGTTTGCCAGCTCACTTTTTTCTTCAAAGTGAGAAATGTAGGAAAAACAAATGTAGCACATAATGTGTACTTCAAATACCAATGATAATAATTGCATCAATAATAAAGAGAATAGTTGGAGGTTTGTTGTTCATAATCTTTGCTTCCCTTTACAAATCATAACAATTACTCCATTATTAAGAAAGCAATGGGACAGTAATATAAGATTGTTATGTGATTTTACCAGAGTAATGTGTGAAACTTAGGAGGTCATATAAAGATGTCAGCAAATGTTGTCATTATTTGAGCAAGTGTGAACGGGGTTGGAAATATTAGGATAGGAAGAAAGTGATGATTCCTTGGTAATTTGATTGCAGAAAATAAAAAGATGTAACATGGGTGAATGTGATATCGATTGAGCTTTGCATCAATGGGGATCTTACTTTTGTTGGGACTTTATCATGGGCAGATAAGATTGAAAATTAGACTTTGGTATATAGAGATTATTATTCCTAATCTTTTAGCAACAGAATTTTCCACGTGCCTTCAAGTAGTAGAAACAGCCCTTGGTTTGGTTTCATCTTATTTCGAATTGCGTAGCGACAACTAAGTATTCTGCATGGCTTTCAATAAACGGCTCAAGCGTAACTCAAAGGGTCACTTGGTTTGTTTCAAGTACTCACTCTCAGAGTAGTTATCTGAGACAAGTGTCAAATCATGGGATATCTTTTCTCATGAATAGCATATTTTGCCCATGCTTCTTCATTGAGTTTCTGCCAGATTAAAGGCCAATGTTCCATATGGTTCAGTGAGATCAAAGAGAAAGAATGACAACAACAAACTTGTTAATTAGTTGCATGATTTATTGATCAAAGTTTAAGTTATTGAGAATGTTTATTTCAAGTGCTGAGCTTAAACAACCACCTTTTAAGATTTTGTTCTATGACATAATTCATAAGCAATAATAACTAGTCGATCCACATGAATTTATGTTTTCAAAACCTTAAGAAAAGAACATAAATATATGTTTGGTCTGAATGTGAAATCAAAGCTACCTCATACAAGTTGTATTCATGAGTTTAGAATAAGTTAAATGCCTTGATTCTTAACGTGGGACCCAAAGCCCCTCAAAGGTAATATTCTCTAATCCAGAACAATATCTGAATTAAGTTTCCTTATCTTTAGATATTCATTGCCATTTATTAATGCAAGCTTTATAGTATTTTTTGAGTAATATAACGTGTAAATACTCTTCAAATATTTGCCTAATTTAAACTCTGGCGTGATTATTATTTTTCTTATCGAAAAATTTGTTAAATTAATTGCATGTGTTTTTTTTTTTTTCTAAATTATCTTTTTCACTGTTGTAATTGTGTTTAGCTTTTTCACATATTTGCTTGAGTTAGTGATAGTATTTCATTCCTCAAAACAAAACCATGAAAATAGTATGATTTGATTATGCAGAAAAACAAAATTTCTCTTCTGTTGTTTGTTTAACAAAAGTAAATGCAATGAGAGGAGTACTGTGTTAATCAGGAAGTTCCCTAGCAAAACAAGTAATCATATTACTCAATTGTCATGATTCGTATTTCATATTATGAAAAGCAAAGAAATTGAACAAGTAAACGTTTAGGCCTCATATGTATGTATACACTATAGTAAACCAACTTAACCACGTACATAATCATGATTACAAACCATCTTATTCAGCTCTAAAACGTAGTTAAACTTGGATGCAGAAGCCCTGCACTTTGGTCTCATGAAATCAAATCCATATAGCACCAGCATTCTTGAGCAGTGGTATGAGTTCATTCCTGAGATGCAGGCTCATGATTTTCTTAGAGCCACCAATGAATCGTTGTCCTATGAACACAGCAGGAACACTTGGCTGGCACCCCATCTGAAGCAATGCACTTTCAATCTGCTGGCCGTTGGCCATCTCATCCAGCTCATGAACAGTAGGGTTTGCCCCGAAGCTACGCATCAGTGATGTCATGGAGTGGCTCAAACAGCATGTGCTCTTGCTGAATATCACCACAGGCTTTTCAGCTACCATGCTATTGATCATGTCCATGCTTCAAATAGATAGAACTGAAACACAACACAATGCAATGTATAAAAAAGAGAGAAAGAAGGAAGCATAGAAGCAATGGTGAGTATGTTGAAGATGTGGAAGTGTGGTTCATTGAAGGGTTATTTATAAGCTTATTGAATGTGGTGGTGGACAATGTTGTTTTTGTCGGCTCATATAGAAGAATAAGATCGCCGAAGAGAATTCGGAGGATTCTCGATAACTGTCCTTTAGCACTGTACTGCATGTGTTGTAGATAACAAGTTGGCTAGCTAGCTGTTAAGGTCAATCTAATGAATCCAGAACTTTCTTCAAGAATAAGATTCATGCTCGATCGTGCATGAGGCATATTTTCTTTAAAAATTTGTCAAATAGTTTACTATTTATTATGCAACATGAATGAGAGATCATTTTACCATCATTAAGAGAAAAACTTAACCTAAGAACAAACCTCAATTTAATCTTGTTGTATATGTCTGTTTGTTTTGGAGCATCTGCTATAAGCCTATGAGGATGAAAGAAATGGAGCTGAAGTATGTTTAGGACCCTTTCAATTCAGAAAATTTGAAAAGATGGAAGTGATTAGGAATACAATTAAATGGTTAAAAGCGCAAGATGCTCAATCCCTATTAACGAGAAAATCAGCATCCTACATAGCGGCCATGCATGACCGTACAAGATGTTTATGTCAGTCATATGTATAACCTTGTACTATACAAACATCCTTAGCAATTATATTGCATGGCATTCAAATTATATAAGTGTCAGAATTAAATATGCAGAAGGCTTAGATTAATGTTTTCAAGTCCACAAATATGGTAAATATTGTTCTGTCATCTCTTTGATTACACTCAAATTTGTGTATTTTAAACAAAAAGATATGGTCTTAACTTAATTTAGATAATTTCTGGGCACTTGTGTTCATGACTGATCAGGAACATGCAATGCAGCTGTGAAGTATGTTTGTGAATATACAATATACACGTTTAGGTAATGACCAACTTGCATTAACAACAATCTTAGTTACCTTAAAGTTAACTATGGTTAAAAACTGTTTGCTACTTAAGTCTGCAAGTGTTTTTTTAGATGAATTTCTGGTGAGAGTTCAATATGTTATCGCCACGCACAAAAAGTGCTCAGCACTTGTTATCATCTTGGTTCTTGAAAAGTTAATTTTCTGAATAGTTTGCTGTACAATACTAAGATGATCCCTGAGTTAAAAACTGGCACTTTATATCACAATCTTGGTTCTTGAAATGGGAGGAAAAAACAAAGATCACTTATGCTTGCGAATCAAACATCCAATGATATTTGTTGGTTCATTTAATTTATTAATTATGAAACCAGAAAGGTTCACAATCTTGCATATTTTCTCCTTGTATGTATGTTTGTGACACAATTTTGTTGATTTTTGATGGGTTCATAGATGGGTTATTCCCGCAACTCAAACCTGACACCTCTATTCCAATATATTCTTACTACCTCAACCATATTTTATGGTTGAGTCTACATCTGGATGGTTTGATTAGACGAATATATGGCAAAAGTGGTTGAGAAAGAGACAAAGATATAAAAGGAATAAGAATATAATAGTTGTGGACGAGCGTGACTAGGACACTGTTAAGCAATGAAAACGAAGACGGTTCTCAGCATACAGAGTCATTAAGGAACTCAGATATTATCTCTCTCCACTTCTTCCGACCAACTTTAACCCTTTACTAGATGCCAAGAGCTTATATTCCTTTGATTAAATGTTCAAAACATATTATAAATATGGTCATTAACTCTGTATGGCAATCTATAACTATCTATGACCGGTGAAATCAAAATGTGCATTGATAACAACGGTGCAATGTGCATGTCAACTTCATAGGATTCTGTAAGCGGAATCTTTATCTGAGTACAATCTGCGTTTTACTTTTCTTTCACGTGGTAAACTTCGGTCTAGATAATATTTCACCCATCGCTCTGAAGATTTGTTTCTTATACACCACTTGGTTAACTACATATCCTTCTATTACACTGTTGACACATCAACGATGTTTATTTAAATTCTTGTCATTTCAGCATTTTTATCATAGTGCCAACTTCTAATCTAATTCTTCAGTTCCAATCACATAGAGAAGGCAAAATTCCCTACAAAAGTTCTGATCATACGGAGAAGGAAATTCCTCTCGAAAACATGTAATTTGCTTAGATTTATTTTGCTCAAAATAATATTCAATTCATTCAATCGTAAACAGTTTCAAACTCTTCATGTTGCCTTTATATCACATTCTGTCTCTAACATTAAGAGTTAAAGAAAACCAAACAATATTAAAAATGAATTGATTTACTATTTTGACTCAGTTCAATACACAAATCTATACGTAGTCAATCGGTCAATCAGGACAAACAGAGATGATAACATAATATACAGCGTTTTTAACACTGACTGAATAAAATCAGTTATAATAAAACTTAAATTTCAAACCCGCATGAAGATTATGCAGAAACAATCAAGTTTCTAAATTTCTGTCATAATTACTTATTACTAGCCCCGTTCCTTGGTGAATTCATTCAGCACACAGAAGGGCCAGTTCATCACGTTATTCAAATCTCGTATCAGTTGAAAATATTACTAAAACGCTCAAAAGTAAGTAGATGCCACCACAGAAGAGCATTTACATGATCGTCAACATGAATCATCATCCAGCAAATATGAATTACAGTTGTGAAGTGTACAGTTATAGCCATTTCAAAATCAGAACTAGGGTTTCAAGAGATCTAAAGCCAAATGCCTGGCTGTAAAGAAAAATGATACAAGGCAACATGATATGTAAGCATCCCTATGATGATATTATATGCCCCATTTGATCATGCTGGGACCACAGAATTATAATGCTCTCCTAGCCCAAAAGCATGCTTATGATAAGAAAGCATGATACTCGAGTTAGACAAGCCAGTCCCACCATCAGATTTATACTCTTTGCCCATCTCCACATCTGGGAAGGATCCTGAAAATATCATAATATGCTTCTTCAAGCAGTGAGTCAAGGCACCAAGCTCTAGTTGTCCACCCCATATAGCTGTGGACTCCACTTCTTTACAGTAATTTTCAAACTTCTGAGCAAGTGATTCATCAGAATCATCCTCAATTATATTCTCTGACAGGAAAAATGGAAGGAAATCAGATGTATGCTTTCTCATGTAAGCAGCCACCATTTCTCGAAGTTCTTGGAATGTATAAGGAGATCGACCACCAGAGAGGACAGCCAGCTGATCCTCAACAGCTCTATAGAGGCAGTGCCCATCAGGCTTTATTTCACAAACAGTCAAACCTAGAGGCTTCAACTTCCTTTCCAACTTCTCGTTTTCAATCATTCGATCACTTACTATGTCGGTCTGCTCTGCTTGGATTCTCTGCTCCCTTTCTGCTTCTTGTTGAGCTCTTTTGTCTCGCCTCTGTTTGGCCTTGCTGACCTTTGTATGTTCAGGTTGACTAGCAACAGATACTCCAGCTATGGCCTTAACCAAAGTGTCCAAATTGCTCTTTTCATTTCCATTACTGCTGCTATAGCCTAATGCAGCCAATTCCTTGGCATGCTTCTCCTTCAGCTTGGCAGAAAGTTGAGAAACCTCTTCCTCCACTTGCTTCTTCTTAGCTTTCTGCTCAGCCTTGCTACCTCTAGCTGCAGCCTTTTTCATCTCAACTTCCTTTTTCTGCAACTGCGATATCTCTTTCCTGAAAATATGCAAGTAATTAGTGAAGAATCCACATTGCATGAGAACCAAAAGAACACAACAGAAGTAACACATACCTTACCATTCAAGTTACTATACTGAAACATGAATAATTATAAAAAGGGATTTAACGAAAAATCCAAACCAAGTTCTTGGAAAACAAAGCACACTTAAGTGTGACATTCAATATCAAGCAGCTGCTGTCAACCATGCAAAGTGATTCAAACAGTTCATTCATACTGATAAATTAGTTTCAATTTCAAGCATTTTCTCAACTAATAAACCATAAGTCTTTAACCACCAAATAATGCCTATTTTATTTACTTCATTAGCTTTGCCCAGTGGAAAGTGAAAATTGGCACAAGATTTCAAGAAGCCAAATGCTGAAAGTGAAAACCTAAGTGAATGAAGTGACCCTTGTTATTTTCTTTTTGTCTCACAAGAATTGGAAAAAAAGCATTTCAAACTATTTGAAAAACTAAAGAACCTAACTAAAACTTCTGATCACTTTGTTTTCTTTGATATCTTATATAAACAATAAACTTTTGCTTTTTGAACTAAAGTAACATTGGAAGATGCTTCAAAATGTTCAGTCAACATAAAATGGTAAAACATGTAACATGAGAAATCTCTAAGCATTGCTCGAAACAGAGAAAGAGTAAACTCCATATCAAATAAGCACACCTTCAATAATATAGGTATGGTATTCTAGGGTTGAGGGTTAAGAAACATGCAAAGGAAGGTCTTCTAAAGGGGAAATGCCAAGCCAGTAATGTCAAGCATGTTAAATCCAAGTTCACAAGATCCTTTCTTTTGGTTTTAATTGTATGCTTAAACAGTTAAGTATAAAACATAACTTTATGTGTATCAGATCATGATCCAGTCTAGCCCAATAAACACAAATTGTGTGGCTGAATAGTGATAAGTGCCAAATTTCGGTATTCTTAGACATGAGAAGACCGGAATTTGTGAGAGTTTAAGTATTCTTAAGGAAATATTTAATCCTAAATATAGAGTTTTTGGAATTGTATGTAAAAACTAATTCATGAGTAGAAAAAATCCAATTAACTGCAGTTGTTGTGGCTTTCAGGAAAAAAAATATGAAGACAAATAAAGATTGGAAGATTGGCGAAGAAAAGAGCTGAAAAGACAAAGCAACACTCGCCCATAGCTCGCCCTAGGCGAATACAAGCCAGAATGACAGGAAGGTGCAGAGGTCCTCGCCCTCAGTTCGCTCCAGGCGAGGAGGTTTTCGCCCGGGCGAGGAGATGTCGCCCCGGGCAAAATTACTCCAGTGAGCTCCATGAATTTTCGCTCCAGGAGAGGAACTGTGGCTCGAGCGAAAAACCTTTTTTGGCAGAAGTTGAAACGAGTACGCCTGGGCGAAAATGAGTTGGCTCAGGCGAAAAGTCACTCGAGTTGAACCAGGAATGCGTTTATAGGGT